>Ga0209700_109604_pt1 | contig 10997 bp, 3 predicted proteins | sample SiratroredBW_FD_187528 | JGI IMG/M metagenome (GOLD analysis project Ga0209700, IMG submission 187528) | Root nodule microbial communities of legume samples collected from California, USA - Siratro red BW (SPAdes) (version 2) | ecosystem: Host-associated > Plants > Roots > Nodule | place: USA...
TTTTTCACGAGTTTTTTTTTTTTTTTCTCCAGATACTTAGAGGGTTTGAATATATCACAATTTACCTCCCAATTTTTTTTTTTTATCATTTTTACCTAATATAATAAAGGTTTTAAATTATTGGTTTTCCTGTATTTTTTTAATATTGCAGTCAATGTGACCGCAATTTCGATTACAATCACTCCAAAAACCTTGAAGTTGCCGTTTAAAACCTTAAGGCTATTGATGTTTTATTTCTGTTCTAGAAGGCCACATTGCTTTCACTTAATCTCTAATTTACCGTGAAATTAAAATGGTTTTAACAATATCATGGATTCTTTTAAGTTGGTTCTATATTACTTGCTGTATAATTTTTCTATTATACGTGGAGTTCCTTGCTTAACTTGGGGTTTCCTTGAGTTGCTGGTGGATTGTTGTTCAAACAGTTTATGTTTGCTTCAGAGAATAAGTGTTCTTAGATTCTCTCTCTGTCTTGTCTCATAAATGATATCAAAGCATTTTGGCATTTGATGCTTTCTTGTGGACCATGGTAACCTGATTGAACTTTGTCTGTGCGCATACCTTATTACCTTTGAGCTCTTTACACTTTGCCTATCTTCAACTTCGCCCATTGATTGGTGACTATCTATCCATTTCTATGTTTTTCTAGTATAGTATCATATACAACTTTTAATTAGGCATCATAGGTGTAGGTGTCCAAACCAGAGTATTGTCTGCTAAATTGCTGTGTATGAAAATGTAACTATGTTTATATGTACATTGGTGACTTTGAGTCGTGCGTAGATTGACTATATGTATGTCCGACCAATTTATACTTGTCCATAGTCATATGGCATGTTAAGTAAATGTTTGTAAACCAAATTATTGGTGATAATTGCTATTAAGACAATTTCATTGAAAATAACTCAATAAGCAATTATGGATATTGTATCAAGAAAAGTCTTATATTCTACTTCTGTATTTAGAGATCTGATTTGCCGCATTAAATATTTTGCTTACTGGTGAAAATTGCAGGAAATGTCTGCTCCTGTCGCAGAGGGTAATGAAGCACATGCACTCACTGGTCATATAATCTCAACCACAATTGGTGGCAAAAATGGTGAACCTAAACGAGTGCGGACATTCTAACCTTTTCAACTTCCATTATTTTTTAAAAGAATTTCATTTGTACTGTATATAAATATTTGGTTCCTTCTTGGGACTCGGGAACTACAGTGTGGGTTTCATTAAGGATCCATCCAAAAATATAATACTTATAGTCAGCTAGATGTTGGCATATTTCCTCCACGCGCATGTTATTTATTTATTTTTTTTTAAATTTAATTTTGCTCTCCCCCTTCTATTGATAAATTGTCTTTGGTTCCCATTTTGGGCCTAAGGTACTGTTTTGAAGAGTTTGGTGTGTGTGTGTGTGTATAACGGTTAAATAAAATTAAATGCTTAAGATTGTTGATAATTTCCGTGGGTTTCCATTTCTTTTATTCTTCATAAATTTGTGTTCAAATGGTACTTGCAGACTATCAGTTACATGGCTGAACGTGTTGTTGGCACTGGATCATTTGGAATTGTTTTCCAGGTAAGGATAAGTAAAGGAATATTAATCTTGAGGTGATAGTATTCCAACTTTTCTTTTCATGCCGTCAAGTAATCTCATATTGCTTCACACTCTTGGGACCTTAAACAAAGGCAAAGTGCTTGGAGACTGGGGAGGCAGTGGCTATAAAGAAGGTCTTGCAGGACAGGCGATACAAAAATCGTGAACTGCAGTTAATGCGCATGATGGATCACCCAAACGTAATTTCCCTGAGGCACTGTTTCTTCTCTACAACAAGCAGAGATGAGCTTTTTCTGAACTTGGTGATGGATTTTGTCCCTGAGACTATCTTCCGAGTTATAAAGCACTACAGTAGTATAAACCAGAGAATTCCCCTAATCTATGTGAAATTATATACATATCAGGTATGAAATTTTCTCTTTTTGCAGTTTGGTTTGATATGTTCTTATTCCTTACTTTTTCTTTTGAAATTTTGTAATGTTTGAGTTGGGATGTGATGTTTAGATCTTTAGGGGACTGGCATATATCCATACCGTACCAGGAGTTTGCCATAGGGATGTGAAACCTCAAAATCTTTTGGTAAGTTGTTCATTTGGTATTTTTCCTCAAGGATTGCATCCATTTACACTGAATCCAATGTCCATTTGTTCTGTAGGTGGATCCACTCACACATCAAGTCAAGCTTTGCGATTTTGGGAGTGCAAAAGTTCTGGTATGCTGGTATTCTTCTTGTGCATTTCATTAATTTAAACATGTATGCTACCTCGTCAATGTTGGATGTGTAATGCTAGTGTAACACGCAACGTACCTGGATCATAGAATTCAAAAAGCTCTTTTAAAATTTGTTCACTAGTGCAATTTTAATTTTGTATGTGATAATTGGCATTTCAGTAAATAGCCCCTAACCAATAATGTTGCTATTAAACTGGATCACAACTCATTAATTTTTCAATAAATAGAAGAAAGGGCATTGGTTTGGATCACATACTAATTTGATTACAGATATTTGCTCATAAAAATTAAGGTATGATCTTAAAAATGTATTTCTTGTCAGGTGAATGGTGAATCGAACATCTCATACATATGCTCACGGTACTATCGGGCCCCAGAACTAATATTTGGTGCGACAGAGTACACAACTTCTGTTGATATCTGGTCAGCTGGTTGTGTCCTTGCAGAACTTCTTCTAGGCCAGGTTGTTAAAACTTTAGGCAACCTATGCTCTAATGTTGCTCGTACATAACAAGTTTTTATAGTCTATGAGAAATGTAATCTTGATTTCCTTTACTTTCAAATTTTTCTTTTAGCCTTTGTTCCCGGGAGAAAATCAAGTCGACCAACTTGTTGAAATTATCAAGGTGATGCGTTGTCTATACTGATGTTACCCTGAACTGTATGAATCAAGCTACAGAGATAACTATTGATGTGTCTTCTTGTAGGTTCTTGGCACTCCTACTCGAGAAGAAATTCGATGCATGAACCCCAATTATACAGATTTCAGATTCCCCCATATCAAAGCTCATCCTTGGCATAAGGTAATTGCGTTCGTTGTTACCCTCCTCTTGTTTTATAATAACAAGCAGTTTTTCCGAGAGCTTTTTTCGGTGAACGTGCATGGACTCATTTGATGCAACGATCCCTCGCGCAGGTTTTTCACAAGCGAATGCCTCCTGAAGCAATTGACCTTACATCAAGGCTTCTCCAATATTCACCAAAACTTCGTTACAGCGCAGTAAGTAGGGCAAAACCTTATACCATCTCCTCCATTGCCATCTTATCAAGGCACATTTACCACTGAATCATATTAGCATATTTAAAGTTAAAACATCCAGCTTTGATACGAAAACTTTTGACATTAATATAGAAGTTCCCTTATTTGTTTTTGCTGAGATTAGATCTACATGCCTTGGTATGTCGTTAATTGGTATGATTGCAGTCAGTTTCTGTGGTTGAAGTATTTTTGTTAACATGTTTCATCAAATTGTTCACACACTGTTAAGAAATATTTATAAAATTAGCATAGTTTTCACTGGTGGTTTCTATTTTAAAGGTGGAAGCATTGGCACATCCTTTCTTTGACGAGCTTCGTGAGCCCAATGCTCGGCTACCTAATGGTCGTTCACTGCCTCCCCTTTTTAACTTCAAACAGGAAGTATGTATCTAATTAGTTTCTTCTATTAGATATGATACCCACTGCTTTTGCATTGTTTCTTGTTCAACACGGGCTTTAACAAAATGATAATGTCTTTTTCATGGTCTGCACCAATGGTATGCATGTTAATATTTTTGTGATGAAAACTGAATGCAGTTAGATGGAGCGCCCCCTGAACTGCTTCCTAAGCTCATCCCGGAGCACGCCAGACAGCAAACCGGTCTCGGCTTGCTGTACTCGACGGATTCCCAAAATCAAATGTAAAGAGATAGTGAAACATAGAGTCAAGCGTTGTAGTGATTAGTGTGAAATACATGGTGGCCTGCTTGTGATCAATAGAACAGGGGTCAGGCCAAAATATGCAGAGTTTTACACCCGTTGTGAAGATATATATACATGTACTGGATACTCAATGTAACCCCCACCATGCTTATCATGTCTAATGTCCAATATTTCATTCTAGTTAAACCATCCTTCTTCCTCCCATCTCTACAATCTTTTTTTTCCTCATATAGTAGAAAGTTAGTTGTTCAAAATTATAGCGTTCTTGCCTAGGACCTTCCTAGTAATTTGTCTTGAGTTTTAGATAATCATATTTCATGTTGTTTCAAATGATGTTTACAGATACCTCTTTGGCAATTGTTTCCTCCACTCCTCTGTTTTCTGCACCCCATCATATTTTTAATATACCAGTCGTCACCGTCACAGTAACTTACTACAGTTCGAAGAAGAGGAGTAAAAAGGAATTTCATTCTGAAATATATAAAATGTGTTCAAGTTCCATCTCTAACAGTCATTCCGAAAATGCATTCCGAAAAATATTATACAAATTTTAAAAAGTTTCTTATAAAATTTTATTTTGACAAGTTTGTTTTAAAATATATTGTGTTCTAAAAATTTTATTTTGGAAATTTGATCCTATTTTAGAAAATATGATCTACATTATATTTCATGAATTTAAAAAGGTGTAATCTAGAAAAAAAATTCCAGAACAAATAATGCGAAAGTCACTTAAAGAAAATAAATAATTATTTTAAAAATTATTGGGGGGTAGATTCAAAGTAACGGATGACAAAACTCCATCATAAGGCCGCTAAGTTCATGTAACTCCAAGAGCTCAAGGAGTTTAGAAATCAAGTGAGGGCGGAGAAGAATCCGGCCAGGAAGAACAAAAGAGACCGTGGGATACAGCGGCCGAGAGAGGGAACTAGAAACCCAAGTTTTCCAAGTACACTCCACTCAATACATGCTGAACTCCTATTATAGATGAAGCGTTGAATACGGAGTTGATTCCTACACCTCAAAATTCCGTTCCTAACCCAATGCTGACCAAAGCTAGCATTTTCGATACCACCGCAACTACGACCACAACACTGAAGAGTGTACGGCATTAAAAGACAAAATTAAATAGCTTATCCAAGACAAACACCTGCAACGTTATGTTGCAAAAAGCGAGCAACATAAACCGTACGCGTATGGACCATCGAGAGCTTGAAGCCCAAGGGAGAAAAGTCCGAGGGAGAGAAGTCTGAGAGAGAGGAGTTCGGCAGAAAGAAGTCCTGGGACAAGAAGGGAAGGCCGAACACGATCTCAGCAGCTCAGAGAAAGAAGTCCACGACGTTGGGGGGCGCCAGTGAGAGCAGTGATCAATACGATTTCGGAAGGATTTGGGGTGCCAGAACGACATATTCGGCTCGCAAAAATATTTGAGAGCAATCCGGATTGTTCACATGATCATTCACCGCAGATAACGAAGCATATCTGAGATAAACTTTACCGACTGAGACTTTAAGGACATCACCCTAAACAAGACGACTTCATGGTCATAACCTCCGAAGCCCCGACACTAATACGGATACGACACACACTAACACTGTTTAATCTTCAATATATTTATGTATTAAAAAACATCTATAAAGTCAAATATAATAAAAAATGGATCTAATTCATTTATCTAAACTCTAAAAAATGAAAAAAACATGTATAATCTAAATATTCTTAATTATATACAAGATTTATATCTTATTTTTGTAAAAAGTTTATGAGTTTTTAGAAAATAATTGTATTATTCCTTTTTTAAATTGTGTTAGAACTATATTAGAATTGTCCGATAGTTAAAAAATTGTCTTTTGAATTGGACACTTCACCGATACGTGTCCTACGAGTGTCGTACGGGTGTCAGTGTCCGATACGTATCGGACACGGATATGCTACCTAAAATGAAGTGTCCGAGCTTCATAGGTCATAACTATTGAAGTGGCAAATTTTGCAATAATAAAGACATATTGGTTGACCAAGGTAGTTCAGTAGATGTCCTCTACTGAAAAACCTTTAAGAAGATGTGACTGGCTAAGGATGCAATAATCCCATTGGACAATCAGATCGTGGGTTTATCAGGAGAAAGAGTAAACATAAGAGGATACATAGATTTGTACTTGTTGGGAGAATTTGAGAGAGAAACACCGGGGAGATCTTTAACAATAAGAACTGAGTCAAACCCATATAAGAGAATGACACCACTTTCAACCTAAAACCTTAAGACATTAGGCTTGGGGGTCTTCTTTCATATATGTTGCTTAACTTTTTCATTCCTACCCAATGTGGGACTTAGACTCACACTTGAATACCTAACAATCTCCCCCTCAAGTGAGAGTCACTCCTCCACCACATTGATACACTCCCCCTCTAGCGGAAGCATTCTCAATGTCGAGTACATTACTCATGACCCCTCACTTGCCCAAGCCATAAACCAACGACTCTGATACCACTTGTTGGGAGAATCCGAGGGGGAAACACCGGGGAGAGAAACAAGAATGAGAACGGAGCCAACATATATAAGGGAATGACACCACCTTCAACCCAAAACCTTAAGGCATTGGGTTTGTGGGTCTTCTTTTTTATATGTTGCTCAACTTTCTCATTTCTACTCAATGTGGGACTTAGACTCACACTTGGATACCTAACAAATACTCGTATGAGCCGGTCACCGCCACGAACCTTCGGCTCTGATACCACTTGTTGGGAGAATCTGAGGGGGAAACACCGGGGAGATCTCTAACAATGAGAACTGAGCCAAACCCATATAAGAGAATGACACCACCTTCAACCCAAAACCTTAAGGTATTAGGCTTGCGGGTCTTCTTTCATATATGTTGCTCAACTTTCTCATTCCTACCCAATGTGGGACTTAGACTCACACTTGAATACCTAACAGTACACGAAGTTCAACGAGGGCAACCGAGGGTAAAAAGCAATCATGGTAATTGATGTCAACGTATTATTGATGATCACAAGCTTGCCCCCATTTTCTGCCAAAAATATATATTTCAGATGAGAGGATAATTGCTTCAGCTCAAGATTTTGAGCTTTGAGCTAATTCTTCAACCTTTTCTTGCTTCTGGAATATGCTCTATTGCATCTCTCTACCCCTCTCTAAGCCTTCTTTACACTCTTTCGCTTCCTCATCTTCCTATTCTTCATTCTCTTCATTGCAGTTAGTGAGAACTTTCACTAAAGGTTTTGTTGTGAGTAACATCTTCATCTTCACAGATTTTATCCAATATCCTACCAGCTAACCCACCCAATACATAATTGATGCCTAACTTGGGTCAATCGACAAGTGTCCATCCATACTATCACCATATAAGCCGGCATAAACTAAGCCAGATTGGTCAAAAGCCTTTAATCCTTCTAGGCCATGGAAGCACTGACAAGAGAGACATATAACAATCGTCAGCACGAACATCTTAAGTGGTCAAAAGCCTTTAATTCTTCTGGGCCACGTAAGCACTAATAAGAGAGACATATGACAATCATAAACTTGGATACCTTAAGCAACAGAGTACATAAAACACTTGTAGCAATCTGGACCCTTAGTCCAAACATTCAAAGACCCATCCAGAACCCTATAAATAAGAAGATGATTTCAAGACATGAGATATGGTTACTTGATCCTACTTACATACTATTACTCAGACAATCACAGACTTGATCGTGGGAGTGCCTGCAGGACTCCTCCCAGAAACGTGAACACTGGAAAGAGCATCGGAGACATGATTAGAACTTAAAAATTACTAGAAACAACCATTTACTTGATGACTATTATGACTAACCGGTCTTGCAAGAACATATAATAATTTAAATAAAAAATTTGTTGTATTTGAATATAAGAATATAATATTTTGAACTACTATGTTAAAGTTAAATTTTAAAAACAATATGTTAAAGTTAAATTTAAAAATAATATTATAGAAACAATCATTTTCTTTTGCTGCATTATAATTTTGAATAAGGCTGCTTACATTGTTAACATTCTTTATGCTTTTTAAAGATTAACTTTTGACAACGTTTACAAGGATTTGTTACAATAGGATGAATCAGGTTATGATATAAATTCAAAGATAGGAAAAAAAAATAAAGAAATATCAGTGAACATTGAATTTTTTAACCAACCAACCTCCATTATTTGTTCTTTGAAAAATCAATATGTAATAATATTTTATCCAAACTCCTGTGAACCTTATTGTTGACCATACCTTCATTTTGATGTCATCTTAATTTTCAACAGCTAAATCAAATTCTTATTTAATAATATAAGTGTGTTTGAAAGAGTTCATTTCCATCTGAATTTGGTTATTTTTCAAGTAAGCTAATATTGATTAACTTAATCATAAAATAAAATAAAACAGTTACTCGGTTTTTTTAATTTAAAATTTAAAAGCACATGACAAAAATAAGTTATTTGAATTTCATCAACTAATCGTTGATTTGAGTGGATTATCTTTTTAATACAATTATTATAATGATTATAACTGCTGATAAAAAAATTATCATAATTATAACTATGATTATTGGCCTAATTATATATTTATAAAACCTAACAAAATATTTATAAAACATTACGTGTGTCATCACATTTCCAACTTATTTATAATTATGACAGTCGTTGAAGGACAAAATTTTTGTCTATTTTTTCAATATGAAATTTCTTTTCGTGCAAACAACTTTCAGCTTGAAGTAAACTATTTCTTTTTGTTTTCATGCCTTAAATTCAAATATTCCACTCCAGTCAAATATTGGTTGCATGTAATATTTAGCTTCAAGCAACAAAACATGTTCTCCACGTACACAATTTACACAAAAATACCAAGTGTGCACGACGCAATTTGGCATTAATATTTGAAGAAAGTATTTGAATCAAATGAATAAACTTAAATAATTAATATTTATTTAAATTTTTAAAAAATATATTTCATTTAATATTTATTTATTTAGGTAACTATTAATCAATTAATATTTATTTATCAACTTAAACTTTGCCTATTACAAAATAAATTTGTAACTGACCGAGCTACAATGGATTAACCAAATGGGGCCGGGCTAAACAAACTCAAAAATCAGAAATTGCTTCCTGCACCCCACACTTACTTCCTTCATCCCATTAAATATATGAATAGACATTGATAGCCCTGTTACCTAAGACAAAAGGGGATTTGGGTTGTTGTGGGAGACACATTGTCATTGTAGGAGGTGCTGCAGAGGAGCTTGATCGGCGGCAGCGTGGCAGAAGACATTTTCACATTACAGATTCGGTTGTTTGGGAGTATAGAGATAAGTGTTAATTATATGATTGTATGGTATTTGCGTAGAAGGGGTGACTGTTTTTTCGCTTTTTTTTACTTTTTGAAAATTATTTTTTAGGAAATTTTCGGAAGCAATTTTTTTTTTCCAAAATCATGGTCTGTTTCGGAACAAAATATATTTCCGAAAAATATTTTCCAGAATTACTTTGTGCGCTCTTAAAATTCATTTTAGAAAATCAAATTCGGAAATCATTTTTATATCTCTAATATTTATTTTGAAATACCAATTGCGAAAGATATTTTTATATCTCTAAAAATAATTCTAATATTTTAAAAATACAATGGAATGTAGGAAGCAAAACGAGGAAATCTAGGAAGCAATTGCCTAAAAAAGCATATCACGGTTGAGAATACATCTTTTCACACCTCTATACCTCTATAGTGAAAGCAAAAGTATCCTTTATATTTTTCAGACCTCTTCATTTTTCAGTATCCTTTATATTTTTTTATTCTAAATTATACAATTTAAAAGATAAAAAGATTATATTTCAGATTATATAATTTTAAATATAATAAATTATATAATTTGGAATACAAATTTTAAAAGAATATTTTATTGATTTTGGAATTATGAAGTGCAGGCCGTCCACGGTTGAAATTTAAAGGCCCATTATCAGTTTTTTTTTTTTTTTCTGGAAACATTGCGTCTTGAGTGATTCTTTCTGCACCTCCATGACGACTTCCTGCACCTCCATACTAATTACAATTTTACGAAAATATCCTTTTAAATTTTGTTAAAGGTCCAAATTACCCTTCTTCTTTTTTCACTCTCAGACGCACCTCTCCCCTCCCATTTCATCACCGGCGAGCCTGCACCTCCATAGCAGCGCTTGTTCCACGTTCAGCACCATTTCTGCCCCATTTTTGCTTTGTTCCATGTCCAGCACTTCCACAATACCTTCTTCCACGTCCAGCAGCAAATTCCTCTTCTTCGAAGCATCCTCTGCGTGAAGAAATTAACGCACCAGCATTACCAAATTCAAGCTACATTGCCAATTATATCATCAATTGAAGTAAAGGTAAGGTGTATTATACGTTTAATTTCAATTTGGAGTGAATAATTTAGGATTTGGTGGCGGATAACGGCGGTGGTGTAGGTTCTTCGTTTGAGAAGGAATATGTTGCGGATTGTGTAACCCGCAACATATTTTAATTTTGAAAATATGTTGCGGGTTGTGTAACCCGCAACGCATTCGTAAATTCAAATGCATTGCGGGTTACACAACCCGCAACATGTTTTAATTTTGAAAATATGTTGGTATCCCAGGTGAGTATTTTGTGCATTTTAAATATTTTCTTTATTTTGTTTCAGAAGTATAGCAAGAACTAGAGGAGGTCGAGAGAGACCGACAGCTTCTGTAAGGCGAGGAGACAGACGTGATGAAGTTGTTGAGGAAGGGGGATTCCCAGGTGGTCCTTCTGATTGTTCTGTTTTGGTTAGTTACCCTCGTCATATTGCGTTTAGACTATGGAATGGTGAGGTAAGATATTTACAAATTTTTGTAGTGTGTTAGTGCTTGGATTAAATTTAATTAGTTACATGAGTATTAGGAATATGAATTGTATTTATTTGTTTTGTATAGGAACGGGGAGAATTGAGATTGGTCTCCCATGGAAGAAAATTTAATAAATTTGGCATTCCTTGCCC
>Ga0209700_109607_pt1 | contig 10992 bp, 13 predicted proteins | sample SiratroredBW_FD_187528 | JGI IMG/M metagenome (GOLD analysis project Ga0209700, IMG submission 187528) | Root nodule microbial communities of legume samples collected from California, USA - Siratro red BW (SPAdes) (version 2) | ecosystem: Host-associated > Plants > Roots > Nodule | place: USA...
ATTGGTTCATCATCATCTTGATGAGGATTATTTGTATTTTCATAATCTGAAAATCTAATAGACAAAGCCCTTCTTCTGTTAGTCAATATAGCAGATTGGGCAGTAGTGACTACAGGGTTTGTAGTGGTAGTGTTTATGTGAGTTTGCCACTCATGTCCTTGGTTTCTAGAAGAATTAAAGACTTCAGTATCTTTTTTAGTTTGTTAAGGGAAAAAAATCTTTCAATAAAATCAATAAATTTATGTTTCCTTGAATTCAACTTAAGTTTGTCTTTTACTATATTAAGAAAACTTAATTTTATCCTAAAAATAGGAGATGACTAAACGGTTGAACATGATTAGATGTTGCCGTTAAAGGAAATGCATGTCCTAGCTTCTCACTGTAAGTTTGATCTCCTACAAAGTCAAGAATAGCAGTTCAGCATTCCCACCTTATTACACAATCAAACATTCCACCAAAACAAAATAAAAACACATCCACAGTCACATCATAGACAACCACAACCAAGCCTTCGTTATCAAGAACAATAACACATAATGCAACAATAATTGTAAACTTATTTCTAAAAAAAGACACGGTTACGCCAACGCTACAAAAAACACCCAGCAAAGGGAAGTTCAATAAAGTATAGGAGAGGGGAAACGTAAATGTCAACGTTGTGGACGAAAGGAAAATAAGGGAGAAATGAAAACCCCCAACGTTTTCTGATTCTTCATAATGAATTCACGGGCCCCCACAAATAATTAAAAAAATCATTTATGTAGCACGTGAGCTGGACCAATGCCAACTAAAGGCGTTAACCTATCATGCCACGCCTCTTCTCACCACCACTTCTTCCTCTTCTTTTAAAATCAAGTCATTTTCAATGCAAAGCTTACACACACGTGTCATTAATTTATTTGCCTGAATCTAATTGCGTTATTTTTAAGGTTCTTATTTTGTTGGAATATTCTTATCATATTTAACATTCTAAATATTTTTTTATTTCTACGATGCAAAATTTTATGTAAAATTCATAATTTTAAATAGGAATATGATATTTTCATATCTTTCCGTGTTATTATATTCATTTAACATTATTATATAATAAAAAGTATAATTTTGTAGTGTTTTTCTAATGAAAAAAAATATGAAATTCTTATTTTTCATAACAAACTTCGTATCAAACCATAAAAAGCTATCTGAATATGTGTTATAAATTTTAAAAGAATTTCATAATTTTTTAAAAAATATTTTTATTTTAACAAATTCAAAAATACTTATCAACATATCATATTAAAATAAAAGAAACTATTTAATTATAATTTTTATATATTTTAAAAAAATTTCATAATTACATAAATCTCATAATTTATTAAAATATTATTTTTATTTATGCAAACGGATATATGTTTAAAAATAATGTGAAAATATCATTTTGTTTTTAAATTTTATATCATGATACTCTGTGTTTTAGATATTGTGATTCGGATATAACGATGGATTGGCAATGGCCCACTGTTACATGTTCAAATTGGAATACTCCCAGTAACACCTTTCCTAATTGAAAACGCAATCCATTTTCTTTCTTTAAAAGGCCAGTTTGTTTGAGCTTGAGTGAACACAACACACCACTGAACAGAGAATCATCTGAGAGTAGAAGATCATAATCCAGAATGAGCACCGGAGCTGGACAAGTAGTGTGTGTTACCGGTGCTTCCGGTTACATTGCTTCCTGGGTCGTCAAGCTTCTTCTCGACCGCGGTTACACTGTTAAGGCCACTGTTCGCGACCCAAGTATGTGTTTTTTTTTTGTCTTCTGTAATTTTTGTTTTCGATCTGTGATTATTTGCGGTGATGCTGATGCATTACTCTTTCGAAAGTTAAAGTTTGGATAATTTGTGATGTGCAGATAATCCCAAAAAGGTAGATCACTTGGTTAACCTTGAGGGTGCCAAGGAGAGACTGCATCTGGTGAAGGCGAATCTTCTAGAAGAAGGTTCATTCGACTCTGCCGTCGAAGGTTGTCACGCTGTGTTTCACGTTGCTTCTCCCTTTTTTCACGACACCAAGGACCCCCAGGTTTGTTTCCTTTGTAATTCCATTTGTGCATTTTTTTTATCTGTGGATTATTGATGTTTTGCTTTTTTACTTTATGTATTTCAGGCTGAGTTGGTGGATCCGGCTGTGAAGGGAACTATCAATGTTCTGAAATCGTGTGTGAAGTCGCCCACGCTCAAACGTGTCATTGTAACTTCTTCTATGGTTTCAGTTTCCTTCAACGACAGGCCTAAAAACCCTGATGTAGTGGTTGACGACACTTGGTTTTCCGACCCTGAATACTGTGAGAGAAATGGGGTATGTGCTATTTCCCCTAATAAACTTTCATTACATGCCATGCATGGACTTTGCCGGAAAATAAAGTTTATATACTTCAATCAAACTTTCCATTTCTAAACCCTCAACCCTAATAAACTTTCATACTTACTACTACCGAGATTAAACATCATTGGAGATCCACACAAATATATGATAAAGTTTTGGTGCTTTTCACAACATGGCTAAAGTTTTTCTTATTAAGTTTTGATGCTAAAGCCAATGGTTTAAAATCCCGGATAGAGGTGCATAGCATACATGTAGTAGCTTTCTTAACCAAACCATGCAAGTAAATACCAACAATTATTTTAGTTTCATACCATGTGAAGACTACATATTGCTTCATATGATTAGATTCTGTTTGTAGTAATTTTGAGATTAGACAATTGCTACTAAACTAATACTTATATTTATTCAAATGTGAACAAAGTGTTATAGTTTGTCATGTATATTATGTTACCGTGTTCTTCACTGTTTCCTACTTTTGTGTTAGCTATGGTATCACCTCTCAAAAGTTTTGGCCGAAGAAGCTGCCTGGAAATTTGCCAAAGAACACAACATTGACTTGGTTACAATAAACCCGGGATTGGTTATTGGACCTCTCTTGCAACCAGAACTTAACACCAGTTCTGCTTTTGTTTTAGACTTTCTTGACGGTAATTACTATTATACATTATGCTCTAAAATGTCTATATTTGATTTGCCTGCATCTTGATTACACAATGTAATTTCTTTGTCAACTCAAACTATGTTATGGATAAAATAAAAAGGAAAAGGAAATATAAAATAATGAAACATAAATTAAAATGGAATATGAAAAAAGGATAATAATATGTTAAGATTTTTCGCTGAACAACTCTTAGATAATTGAAAAAACTGTTCCATCCCCTTGATACAGGTTCATCAACATATAAGAATTTAACTTTGGGATGGGTGGACGTGAGAGATCTTGCACTGGCCCATGTTCTAGCATATGAGAACGCTTCAGCTAATGGTAGATATTTACTAGTTGAGAGAGTGGCACACTTCTCAGAGGCTGTGAAGATGTTGCATGATTTGTACCCAACATTACAACTTCCAGAGAAGTGAGTATAATTATTTTGGTTGTTTCAAGATTGCATATAATTCATCTAAAACTTAATCTAAAAAGTCCCCATCTGTTGTACGTTACTATTTAGTGCTTTATTTACTTGCTTGAAAACTGAGTTTAGTGTCAGAAATGCATTCGGCATTAGTGATCTGAACATGTATTGTTTTGTATATGCATTACTCATACATATTGAAGTCTAGGATGCATATTTGAGATACTTGGTTTCACCGTAATCTGGTGACTAGCACTTTCCACTGTTTCACGTCTCCAATATATATCTGTAGTTATGCTGACTTGTGCACAGCTTTTTATTTGAAATTGACTACTGAATTATATGTTACTGAGATGAGGCCAAGAAAAAAAAGATATAGGTCTTTCAATGTTATTTTGTATGAAAAACTCATTAGGTTATGGGGCCCAACGGGACTTTTCATTTGGCGGTCTAATTTTGTTTTGCATTTGTATAATTATAAATAATTCAAGTTTATCTTGTTTATGATTTTTCTAATATAATTCACTCTGTCAACTATATTACCAGGTGCGAAAATGATGAGCCACCTGAGTCAATATTTCAAATTTCCCATGAAAAAACAAAGAGCCTGGGGATTGAATATACTCCTTTGGAAGTGAGCCTCAAGGATACTGTGGAAAGCTTGAAGGAAAAGAATTTCGTCAAATTTTAAGTTGTTACCCTTAAAGAAACGTGGAAACTTGTTCACTTGGCTTCTTATGGTCATGCTTATGAATAAATGTATTGAAAAATAAGACTTAATTCAGGACTGATAGTTACTGAGATAAGTTAATATTGGTGTGGTTTGTACGAGTGACAATTAAGTGTGAATTGTATAGGTGTATCCTCTTTAGAAAAATGTGTGTTGCAATTAATGCATTGTATTTGTATCATTTGTGGCTCTAATGGAAAGTTTAGTTGGTCGGTTCATTATATTGATTGCTGGTTGAATATAGTAAACACACGAGGATATTTTTGAATTTGGGATAGCCATGTGTGTGAAGCGTAAGCATTTTAAATAATACATGGCTTTTGCCAATTTTCGTGGTTGGAAAGACGAAATCATTGTATGACTTACTTGTTTTGTCTTGTCTTAGTGCTCTAGTGGTCATCAACGACACCTATTAAAGAAGAGTATTTTGATTGGCCATTAAACCATTGGAACGACACCTTAGAGATACATACATTTCTCCAATGCGTGTCTGTTAGATGTTCGATTCAATACTCAAAGATTTGCAGTTTTCATTATGCATGTTTTGCTGGTTATGTTGAGGTTTTACTTTGTTAGGTGGTCTACGGCTGAACCACTGGCCAAGGAAAATTAAGAAAGAAGATGAAGAAAAAAACAAGAGAGATTGAGGTAATTTTCTCATATATTCCTTTCTGAAAGCAAACATTACAATTTAAAGGAAAAACGTAAACTATTTCTAATAACTGTAAATGAAAACGTGGCCTAGTAACTATAAATGGAAATGTGGGCATCCCCATTATCTCCTTTATTTCAGCACAACTAATTCTAAGACTATTTCAAAGAAAGAAATCCACCACTCATTAGTTAACATCATAATAATCCACCCCATTTGAAATCACCTTGTCCTCAAGGTGAAATTGAGGGTAAGTACGGAAAAACGACATTTATCTTTCCATGTCGCATCATCCCTTGTTTCACCAACCCATTTAACCAAAATCTCTGTTTCGGCCGATATTTCCCTTTTTGCACTACTCGTTCTTCCAAGATACCCTCTGGTTGAGGCGCCACCTGTAGCTAGATAGGCTCGTTGACAGGAGGTGGTATCGGTTCCAGAACAGGGCCTTCTCTTGCCCATAACAAACTCACATGAAACACATCGTGAATTAAGGAATCAGGAGGTAGTTTAATCCGATATGCAACCTTCCCTACCTTAGCAAGAATTTTGTAAGGGCTAAAAAAACGCGGACTTAACTTCGCTGATGCGCGAGAGACCACACTTGATTGTCTATATGGCTGTAGTTTAACATAAACATGATCCCCTACCTCAAATTCCAATTCACGACGGCGTTGGTCCGCCAATTGCTTCATACGGCATTGAGCTTTGAAGAGGTTGGCTCGTAAGGTTTTCAGCATCAGATCACGGTCTTGAAGGTAGTCTTCGACAGCTCGAACCTTAGTCGTTCCTGGAACATACAACAAGATTTTCGGAGGCATCCGTCCATAAACAACCTGAAAAGGAATCAGCTTGGTGGAAGTGTGAACTGAAGTATTATAGCTATATTCCGCCCACGGTAGCCAATCCACCCATTTTTTTTGGCTTGTCACAAACAAAACAACGCAAGTATTGTTCCAGAATCCGATTAACGACTTCTGTTTGTCCATCCGTTTGCGGATGATAACTAGAACTCATGCATAAAACCGAACCTTGCAGCTTGAATAGAGCTTGCCAAAAGGAACTTATGAAAATTTTATCACGATCACTTACAATGGTTGAAGGGATACCATACAAGCGGACAACGTTGGCTACAAAATCCCTAGCTACACTTGAAGCAGTAAATAGATGTCGCATAGGTACAAAGTGAGCATATTTTGAGAGTCGATCTACAATCACCATTACCACTGTAAACCCGTTAGACGCAGGTAATCCTTCCACGAAATCTATGCTAATGTCTTCTCAAATTCTTTTTGGGACCGGAAGTGGTTGTAACTACCCAGTAGGTTGCATGGTGTCCGTCTTGGCTCGTTGACACTCATGACATTCCCGGATATATCTTTTCACAAAATCTTTCATGCCCAACCACCAAAAATTGTGTTTCACCTTAGCAAGCGTTTTATGGAAACCAAAATGCCCTCCTTCGGGAGAAGAGTGACACATAACCAGAACAGTGGATAAAAGAGGAGAATGGGAGCTCAACAATATGACATCATTTCTAAACCAAACTCCATCACGTTTCACAAGGTTACCCTTAACTTTAAGAGGTAAGGATGAAGGTAAATTCAAATAAAAAGGGTCTGTGTGTACCTCCTCTTGAAGGGTAGTCCAAATGGTGGAACAAGGATGTGAAACGTTTAAATAATGAAACTCGGGCGTACGAGAGAGTGCATCTGCGCCTTGGTTCAAACTTCCCTTCTTATATTCAATTTTGTAGTCAAATCCCAAAAGCTTGGGTAGCCATCTAGACTGAGCTGGGGTAGTGATTCGCTGTTCCATTAAATACTTGAGACTGACATGATCTGTTTTCACCACAAAAGGTTGACCCAGTAAATAGTGCCGCCATTTCCGAACTGCCTTTACAATAGCTAACATCTCCTTCTCATGTGTAAACCAAGATAACATGTTTCCCTTTAGAGGAGCACTGAAATAAGCCAAGGGTCTTCCACGTTGAGTGAGAATAGCTCCTATACCCACCCCACTCGCATCACACTCCACTGTAAATGGGTGAGACCAATCGGGCAAAGCCAAGGTAGGAGGGGTTGTCAGGGCAATCTTCAACTCCTGGAAAGCCACTTCTGTCTTTTCATCCCAAATAAAAGGGCCTTTGCCAACTAGTTTATGTAAGGGGGCAACAATACTTCCAAATCCCTTGATAAACTTTCGATAATAACCCGCCAACCCCAAGAAACCGCGTACCCCTTTTGCGTTAGTTGGAGTAGGCCACGAAAGTACAGCCTTAACTTTATTTGCTTCAACCGCCACACCTCCCGATGAAATTATATGCCCCAAATAGTTAACTTGAGAAACTTCAAAACAACATTTTGAGAGCTTGACAAAAAGTTGATTAGTATTTAATAATCCCAAAACAATACGTAAGTGTTCAAGATGATCATTCAAGGTCTTTGAATAAATAAGAATATTGTCGAAGAATACCAATATAAACTTACGTAGGTATGGTCTGAAAATGTCATTCATTAAGCATTGAAAAGTGGTTGGAGCATTTGTGAGGCCAAAAGGCATAACAACGAACTCATAATGTCCTTCATGCGTTCGAAATGCTGTCTTTGGAATGTCAGTTTCCCGAACCCGTATTTGGTGATAACCAGCACGAAGGTCAAGTTTAGAAAAGATCGTAGCACCATACAGTTCATCTAATAGCTCGTCTATTACTGGAATTGGGTACTTGTCCTTCACAGTGATGTCGTTGAGAGCCCTATAGTCCATGCAAAAATGCCAAGTACTGTCAGATTTCTTCACTAACAAGACCGGCGATGAGAACGGGCTATGGTTGGGGCGAATTAATCCATTACGCAGTAACTCCCTAACTTGTTTTTCAATTTCCGTCTTCTGCAAATAAGGTTGGCGATATGGCCGAGAGCTCACTGGTTTGGCTCCTGGAATTAAGGGTATGTCATGGTCATGGAAACGCCTTGGGGGCAATTCTTTTGGCTCTTGAAAGACCTGCTCATATTCAGTTAACACATGTTGGACGGCTGAACAAGGACTTGAGGTAGAAGAAAGCTCCGCTTCGACCTAAGCAACCTGGAGAAGTAAGGCAATACCCTGTATTCCCATCAACTCGTTAGCCTTTAAGGCAGTCAAATCCGACCCCTGCAACCCTTATAACTTATGTGTTGAACCAGCATGATGGAATCCAAGAGTGAGATTCTGGAAATCGATTTCAATAGGCTCCAAAGTCTTCAACCACTGAACGCCTAAGACAATCGAACAAGCTGCGATTGGCAGAACAAAAAAATCAGTGGTTATAGTGTAACCTTGAATAATGATTGTAAGTCCTCTCACTCGTCCCACACAAGCTAACTTGTCACGGTTTGCGACGACCACTTCCAATTTGACTCCATTATCCACTGTCAATCCAAACCGCTCCACTAACGATTGCTCGATGAAATTGTGGGTACTCCCACCATCAATTAAGACCACCACATCTTTGTTATGAATTTTTCCAGGCAACCTCAAGGTTTGGGGAAGGATGGTGCCGGAAATTTGCATGGAAAGAAATCTCAGCGGAAACCTCATCAGGAGGGTTCTCATTGGCTTCATCCTCATGGTTGTTGCTCTCTTCAACATCATCAACTTCACTGATCATGAATAGTTGGGGCTTGGTGCACTTGTGACCCGGAATGTAGCGATCATCACAGTAGTAACACAACCCCTTTTCCTGACGTTCTTTAGCCTCTGCTCCTGATAAGCGGCGAATTGGGCTTGGGGCAGGTAACGCTAGGCGTTGAGATAGTGTTGGGCCTAAAACTCCAGCAGACTGTGGGCCTTTAGGCAGGGAATTAAAACGGGTAACCCGAGTAGACGAAGTAACCCGTCGTTGCAAGTTCAATTTCTCCTCAACCAACCTGGACAACCCCATTGCGTCTGTCATGGTGTGGGGCTTCTTGAGTTTCACCTCCAACTGTATGTCTTCCTTTAGCCCACCTACAAAACAGCCAAGTAAGAAAGACTCCGGTAGGTTATCAATACGGTGTGACAATCATTCGAAGGCTTCAATATAAGTTGCAACTGTGGTGATATGTTTGAGTCGATGAAGGGATTCTGAAGGGTCATCATAATCAGTCGGGCCAAAACGGCTCAGCAAAGCCGTGGTAAATTCCCTCCATGTCATCGGACCTCGTGATTTAGCAGACCACCAGTGCCACTGTAAGGCAATACCGTCAAGATGAAAAGAGGCAAGATTGACACGATCTGTATCAGCGACGTTCTAGAATTCAAAATATTGTTCAGCTTGAAATATCCACCCCGTAGGATCATCACTGCTAAACCGAGGAAAGTGGAGTTTCAGGTAGGGTTTTCCTTCATTACCTATTGTGATTCCCTTGCCATAGCCAGAAGGTCTGTCAGAATCCTTCTCTTTAATGTCCTGAACGTCTGTCACTAACTTGTGGAACATGGCAGTGAGCTTTTCGAGAGTCTCATTAGTGTTTTGCTGGAATTGTTTGAGAGATTGTTTGCGTGTTTCCATTGGATCAACACCGCTCTGATACCACTGTTAGGTGGTCTACGGCTGAACCACTGGCCAAGGAAAATTAAGAAAGAAGATGAAGAAAAAAAACAAGAGAGATTGAGGCAATTTTCTCATATATTCCTTTCTAAAAGCAAACATTACAATTTAAAGAAAAAACGTAAACTACTTCTAATAACTGTAAATGAAAACGTGACGTAGTAACTATAAATGAAAAACGTGGGCATCCCCATTATCTCCTTTACTTCAGCACAACTAATTCTAAGACTATTTGAAAAAAAGAAATCCACCACTCATTAGTTAACATCATAACATACTTCTGTGCAAATTTTTACTTAGTGGCTACAATTATGCGACTTTGCATATCGTTATGATAGTTGAGTGTTAATGTCATTGCTATAAAGTTTTCTATACCTAAGTTTCACAACGTCAAATCTTAAGGAAAATATTAAAGTAAACTTTATGTTTACGTCGTATTTTTTTAGTTTTGTGTGAACCTCGGTTTTTTTAATTCGCTTATCGCATATCAAACGTTTCCACGATGGTTATCTATTATATATTCCTATATGCGTTCTAGACGTACTTCAAACTAAATATGATGAAACATACACTAATTATTCTGCGACGTATTGATTATATTTTTAACATAATTAGTATTTTCAATCATACGAAAATAATGGTTCCTTCAAATTAGAGGGTATGAGAGTGTGATAGTAAAAGTTGAGTTCGGCCCATATCTTAAAAGGACTTAAAATTTAAGATCCATTGTAATCTTAACATTTTGATTTAATTTAAAATAAATAAAAAATAATTCTGAATCCAAAAATTTAAAAATAATAAAATATAAAATTTTACATTTAATTAAAAACATGGAATTAATTTTGTTTCGGTATAACTTCATTCGCTCCACGGACTGAACAAATATGTTAAAAAGTTTTATTTTATTTGTGTAACAATTCTTTATAATTTGATCCACTCATTTTATGGACTATTTTTATTACATTATTATGTGAGGATTATTTTTATACCTCTAACAGTAATGCTAATAAGCTTTACCAATTAAAAAAGTGTAAAAACTCTTACCAATAATTTAGTTTATGGTTTCAATATATTTTTAGTCATTCTTTTTTTAGTTCTTATAATAATAATAGTAGTAAATTTAATGTTAAAATCGAAAAAAATATATTAATATAATTAGGGTAACAAATAATATTTCAAACTAAAAGGGGTTATACTTCTCAAAAATAAGAGATCAAAATTACATTGAGAAAAATCAAGGAATAAAGGTATGGATAATTACAAATTGAGGGACGGCAATTAAAAACAAAACATAGAGATGAAAATTATGGATTTTGTAATGTATAGGAACCAAAGTTGCAATTAAGACAAAAAAACTATTTTAATAATATGAATTGAAAAAAATATGTAAACTTTGATATAAATATATATATATATATATATATATATATATATATATATATATATATATATATATATATATATGTGTGTGTGTGTGTGAGAGAGAAAATTACACGTTTTTATATTATATTAAATAACATTCACACTTTAAAATAGAAATGAATCTTTTTTTATACACCTTGTATAGTTTTTAAATGTGCATACCTCTCACTCGTGCTTACCT
>Ga0209700_109608_pt1 | contig 10988 bp, 4 predicted proteins | sample SiratroredBW_FD_187528 | JGI IMG/M metagenome (GOLD analysis project Ga0209700, IMG submission 187528) | Root nodule microbial communities of legume samples collected from California, USA - Siratro red BW (SPAdes) (version 2) | ecosystem: Host-associated > Plants > Roots > Nodule | place: USA...
AAAGAGAAAGTAAGAGATAAAAGAGATTTAAAACAAGGAGAACAAGTATTTGTAGTTTTATTTTTAGTATGTTTTTTCATTTAAAGGTATGAGGGAGTAAAGATAAGTTTTTTTTGACAATCTTAATAAATTTATGTATATTTTATTAGTTTTTTATTTATTTTAACCTCTTTTATATATTATCTTATTCTCTTTATTTTTTTTATTTATTTTATTTTCAATTACATTGGTCTTATTTTATTTATCTTATTTATTTTATTTCTAGTTATGCACTGGTTTTATTTATTTATTTTATCTTTAAATTCTCACTGGTATTGTTTATTTTATTCATTTTATTCTTTTTATATTAAGTCTCATTACTGGTCCTATTTTATTTATTTATTTATTTTATCTCTAGTTACGTACTAGTTCAGTTTATTTTATTTTATCTTCAGTTACGTACTAATCTTATTTATTTTATTTAAGTTATCTTTAATTTTATAAAAATTATATTTATTTAAAAACTTTTGTTTTAATCCTTATTTCATTCTATATTGTAATAATTTAAATATAATTTTTATATATAAATATATATAAAATAAAAGTAAGTATTTTGATGAATTTGGATAAAAGAAAGTTCCTTCTATGTTATGTTGTATTTATTTGACTTTTATGTACAATTGATGAATTGAAAATATATATAAGTCATAAACTGATGGTCATTAAGTTATGTGATTAACGAAAATAACATGAGTATGTTTGTTGTGAAAGACTCATAGGTTTCAAAAGTTGAAATTAGATTAATATACGAGTGTTTGTTGTTGGAAAGTTCCAGTTACAGTTTGATACATTATGGGATAAAAGGCAAGGACCAGGTAAGGTCTAAGGAAGTATTTCAAGTTGGTAAATATCTGAATGTTCAAACTAATGCCCTAAACTAAGATATTTCAGAGGCCAAACTTGATATTGTCTCATCTAAGCATCACTAATGTTAGATAATGAATATATATATACTTTATTGGAATATGACCAAAATTCTCAAAAAAATAATTATGGTTGTACTAATATTTTGATAAAATATACTTAATTACTTTTCAAATAATTTTTAATGTTCAAGTTAAATCATAAAAAAAGATATATGAATCCATATATATAATAAAGTAAGAGTAATTATTATAATTTTAGGTCCAGTCATAGATACTTTTTATTAGTTAAATTTATTAAGATTAATGTTTAAAGTTTATAACCACCTCACTCTCAATAAGAGTTGTGAGAAAAGAATTTTTTATAGAAAAATTAAATTATTTAATTTCATAATTCTTTTAAAAAATAGTGATGACTTACCTATTTTTATCTTTAGTAATAAATATTTAATGTTTGCGAGGAGAGATAAAGAATTTTTTTTTTCTATTCTTTGTATTTTTAATATTATTTTGCATTGTTGTTATTATGAAAATTAATAGTAGCAGTGCCTGTGATATGCATATTTTTAAGTATTTATTTAAATTATTTTCAATTTAATATTTTAAAATAAATAATTATGCGTAAACATAAAATTGAGAATATAAAAATAATTTCTAACAATTATTTTAGTTATTAATAACTATTTTATTAATCAATAAATCTAATACAATAATAACTCTATTATTAAATTTCCTACCAAATATAGAAATATATTTAAAAAATTAAATTTATTATCAAAGAAATTTAAATTTATTAATAATTTTCAATTATCAGCAACATATCTAACACATTACCAGTTCAATATTAAATACGCATGTATAACATTGCTCTTATATTAATTTAAATTAATTACTTAAATTACCAAACTTTATTATCAATAAATTTTCTAACAGTGCATTAAGTTAATAAACTGCTTTTATTTAGAAAAAAAATTAAAAAAAATAAAGATTGATATCAATCATTAGTTTATTTTATTTAAAATTTTATTTAAATGATTATTCTATTAATAATTTTGGTTATCAATATTTATTCCAAAGATTTTAATCAATCATATTTTGGTTAATAATAAATAAATAAATTATTTCCAATAATTTTTTCAATTAATATTTAAATTTTAAAATTAAATTTGTATTATAATTAATTTATTATCTATTTTTAAAAAATATTAATTTTTCATACTTTCTCCCGAAAAGGGGAAAATAATATATTAGAATATTTTTGGAGTTTTAAAATTAAAACTTAGTAAGGATTGAAGTTTGACCTCAGAACTAAATTATACTGAATTAAAGATGGTAATGGGACGGAATAAGTGAAAATTTAACTATACTTATATCAAATATAAAATATAAAATATAAACTGATCTTCGTATATTAATAAATATAAAAATTGTATTTTAATCGGAAAATAACGGATGTGAAATAATAATAAAAAATTACAATGGATAAATTGCTGAATAGAATAACAAATAAAATGTGATTTGTCCAGATTGATAACTCTTGACAGAAAAGAAAGATATTTTTTAAAAATATCCATTCAAATATTCAGCATACAATTATTGTCAGAAAAACTCGTGGCATTCCTCAATCATCCAAAACAAAAATAAAATATATCAAAGTAGAAATTAATCGTGAAAACAAAATGACAACTACTTTCTAAACGTTAAAAATTATTTTCTACATTCAACAAATTTTTAATATATCAACAATGTTTTTATTATTTTTATTTTAAAATTTATTTATTAAATATTTTTTTCTATCACATATTCAATTAACTGACGTAACGTACTAATTAAATGTAACTAAATCAAGAAAATGACTTTTTTCTCTCTCTCTTATATTAACAAATTATATTAAAAAATAATAAAAAATCATAAATATTAATTATTTTTTTTGAAAAATAATAAAAAATAATCTTATAAAGATTAATAATATCTTAATAAATTGATTATCAGAAAATTAAATATTAAAAAAATATATTTAACTAAATTTTTAAAACTAATCATTTTATTATTCTATCTCAAATTATAAATATTTTTAATAGTAAAATATATCATTTTAACAAATTAATAAAAAGTAAAATAATTATGAATTTACTTAATATATAAATTTAAAAATAAAACTAAAAAAAATTATTAATATATTAAAAATTTATTTAGTGTAAAAAGTAATTTATATAAGGAAAGAACTCTCAAACAAAATTTTTGATTAAAAATATAATTTTTGATTTATTTGATAAGTATTTAGGAAGAATAGAGTGGACCCTATAAATGATCACCCTTAGGAATTGTGATGACTCCAGAAAAAAGGGATGGTTCCTACAACCGCGTTAATTAATTAGGAAACGTTGGCGGAAGGGACCTTAAGTTGCTGCTGCCCCCTATAATCGCGTTTAGGAACTAGATTACGTCCTTCAAAGAAATAGTCCTACATTACCCAAACACACATCACACGCTAACACTATAAATTCCCCTTCCCATTCCTTCCTTTTCCCCACACCAAAACCAAGACAAACGTCCCAGCATATGTCTCAGAGGCCCACGGTTCCACACTCTTCCTCCATAGCCTGTGGCCTCCATTCACATCTCCTGGTCTCCAGTGAGATGAACCCTAGTTCCAATTGGTCCCAATAGCTTTCAAACTTCAAATCGATTCATTATCACTAACTCTAGTTAAACCTTATTCATTCCCATTCCCATTTTCCGACACAACAAAAACATCATGGGTGTCAAAGGTTTCGTAGAGGGAGGCATCGCTTCCATCATCGCCGGATGTTCCACCCACCCACTTGATTTAATCAAGGTGAGGATGCAGCTCCAGGGCGAAAACGCTCCCAAACCGGTTCACAATCTCCGACCCGCACTCGCCTTCCAAACCGGTTCAAACGTCCACGTGGCAGCCATTCCGCAAGCCCGCGTGGGCCCCATCGCGGTCGGCGTCCGCCTCGTTCAGCAAGAAGGCGTCGCTGCCCTCTTCTCCGGCGTCTCCGCCACCGTCCTCCGCCAGACGCTCTACTCCACCACCCGTATGGGTCTCTACGACGTCCTCAAGACCAAGTGGACCGACCCCGCCACCGGCACCATGCCGCTCAGCCGCAAGATCGGGGCCGGCCTCATCGCCGGCGCCATCGGCGCCGCCGTCGGGAACCCGGCCGACGTCTCCATGGTTCGAATGCAGGCCGACGGGCGCCTCCCGCCGGCGGAGCGGCGCAACTACAAGTCCGTCGTGGACGCCATCGTGCGAATGGCGCGGCAAGAGGGCGTCACTAGCCTGTGGAGGGGTTCATCGCTTACGGTGAACCGCGCCATGCTCGTGACCGCGTCGCAGCTCGCGTCGTACGACCAGTTCAAAGAGATGATTCTCCAGAGGGGCGTTATGCGCGATGGGCTCGGGACCCACGTCACGGCGAGCTTCGCGGCGGGGTTCGTGGCGGCGGTGGCTTCGAACCCTGTGGATGTGATCAAGACGAGGGTGATGAACATGAAGGTGGAGCCCGGGGCGGCGCCACCCTACGCCGGCGCGTTGGATTGTGCTCTGAAGACTGTTCGAGCGGAGGGGCCCATGGCTCTCTACAAGGGTTTCGTGCCTACGATCTCGAGGCAGGGACCCTTCACTGTCGTCCTGTTCGTGACGCTGGAACAGGTTCGCAAGCTGCTTAAGGATTTTTGAACGGTAGATCAATCGATGAAGACGACGACGAAAAATGCCTCTTTCCTTTTCAATAAGATCTGTTATGTTTTTGGCGTTTGTGTTGGGATAATGATGTTGTAGCTCTAGAATGGTAATTTTGTTTGTTATCTTATCTGTGTATCAATGAGAAGTACCTTTCAGTGCTCTAAAATGGGTTCTGACACACCATAAATCATAGTTTGGGTGGAAATGAAAATTGTGATCTTGTTTTTCATTTTGCTTTGATTACTATTCAATCAACTTCAAGAATTATACCTAAAGTAATTTGATTCCTCTGGATTAGATCATGAGTGACGATTTTTGTTTGAGTCTTGCTCACCCATGACGCGTAAAGTCTCTGTATATCCTGGTGTGAACAAAGTGCTAAGGAAGAGGATTGTTCTTTACTTCTTTTAAACTTATGTTTGTTTTAATGTTTCATCCTTCTTTTTTATCTCATATTTCTCCCATTCTTTCCAAACCTCCCCTTTCAACTTTATTCTCTACAATTGGTTGGGTACCAAATGCTAGAGACAACTATAAATTATTTATTTGGAAAATTATTGATGGACACCATCTTCTATAAGATCTTTTCAGAGGTAAAAGAGAGGTGCAAATAAAAAATGTGATAAGAAAGTAACGGAGTCCTGCTAGAGTGCAAGATACTCGTATATTATTCGTATATTGCTGTTTAAAACTTACTTGAACGTTGAAACTACTCTCTCTCTATATATATATATTTACTCCATTCAAAATGTAAATAATGCTATTATCATTTGATATTTTTATTATTGAAAATTATTCCACTAAATTTTACTTTTTTCATAATAAAGAAATATTCAGTCTATTCTTTCTCTTCCTGATAAAAACTTTTGAATTCTCTGTAGTGAAGTATAGAACCTGAAGTATTTACTTTTCACATTTCAATAAAAATAAATTTCGCTTTATAATTTTTAATCTTAAAATTTTTACCATTAAATTTTTTCCATTTAAAACTTTGTAAGAAGATTTTTACTTCTGAAAATAAAAATTGAAATCATTTTTAGTTTTAGTTTAAATATATATATATATATATATAATATAATCTAAACTTTAAAAAAATCACAATTTCATAAACATTATCCGAGATCCTTCAAAATCAGCTTTTATTTGATTGACGAGAAGGTATATGAAAAGGTAAAAAATAATAAATTATCTATTAAATAGTTAATTGAGACAATCAGCAGACAGAAAAGAATAATTCAATTATCTTTGATACTTTTAAGGTATGAGATTAATAAAATACTGTGATTTAAATAAATTTGAATCACTAATTAAAAATTTGCTGTTAGTATGTTTATTTATTTGTAGATTAATATAGTTAATTACTCCAAATGTTTTTTTTTTAAATTAGCGTTTTCGGAAAATCATATTTGTCGGAAATACTTTTGGTTATGTTTCCCAAAAAATCTCATGCCAGTGATAATCTGACTTTTATAAATCTTTTTATTGTGATAAAATGTCATGCTACTTTTATTAAATCAATTAATATGTTGAATGATTAAATTTTTTAATTTTTAGAAAACTTATGTAAACATTCCCAAAATAATTTATGAGACAAATTATTTTTAATCATTTGTAGAATTATACCATGATTTATAAACAAGAAAACTTCTTCAATAGAAAATGCTTTTAAGTTAAGTCAAAAACACTTCAATAGTTTATTATAGACTCTCATTACCTCTTAAATTATTTGTTTAAAAGAAAAAAAAGTAGGTTAAAAGATGTTTTAAAACGATATAAGTATAAAATTTTATTTGGACAAAATATGGTATATTTAGAACTCTCATTATTCTTTATTTAAAACATAATACATTTATAAAATATTAAAAAATTACATTCTCAAATTATTCATTATTCTTTATTTAAAACATAATACATTTATAAAATATTAAAAAATTACATTCTCAAATTATGACACAATCAATTACACAAACATTTCACTCTACTCGTTTATCGAGATATAGGCTACTCTATTCATTTATCGAGATGTAGACTCAGATATCTGTATCTGTCATGTAACTTCTAACTGTATCACATATCACACATCTCTAACATGAAATCATCAAATGTTATTGTATGATAGGATCAATCAATATGACTTTTTCTGACCGGTATGAACTGCCTTCGACCCTTATCACTTGGTGTTTTCATATATGATTTTAAACTACCAATAAATTCACGACATCTCCTTCTAAACGAATCTCAATAACAATGTACATCATAATAATCTTGACATGAGTATTTTCTTTCTTGAAAATACTATGTCTTGATTTCAACTGTAATATTTTAGCATTGCACCCATGCTGAATTTGTCTAACGCATAAGATGACCTCCAACACATTTATTATATAATTTCTAAAGGCCTAACATTTTTTTATCATATTCCAACTTTAATCAATACTACCATATAAACTCATCTTATCATATCACGTACAATTCATTTATCATCAAATTACCTCTTTAACATTAGAACAACATAATATATACAATTTTTAAGAAATGTAACATCTCTATACTTCTCAAATCAGTTCTCAATTCATCATTTTTGTTCCAATGATCATAGAATATCATAAAAATCAACATATCTTCTATTCTACATATTTCACAAGCATAAATTTCAAACTCATTTCTTAAATTTATATTGTCATTTCATTTACAATTCACCAATGAACATATTCAATCCTCAATCTATTATAATCAAATCTATAGAGGTTGATAATACAAAATTTCTAACATTATTATCCTATAAAGTTATATAAGATATTTAAAATTCAATTCAAACATGTAAGAAACTTGAACGTTAGTGACCAAGTCACCTTCACATACACGTCTCCAAACCTAGAGTTCTATTTGAAATTAAGACTGAGATTAATAACTTTCCTTACTTGAATAGAAATAAAGACACTTACAAAAGGGCTCCAATTTTGGAAATCACAGAAATAACTATAACTTGTATCAGATATATGTTATCAACTATCAGACTACACCACTAAGACATTAAATTAATAAAGACTTGTTCTGAAACATCAAATACTATACTACATGTAAGCACAACTCTTAAGGAGAAAATAATATAAAAAAACTTATTCTAAAAAGAATGGAGTAGAATTGAACTTAATCAAATCAAAATATGATTGAACACTGTTGTTATGTTAAACACCACAAGTCTAAAGATAGATTTTGATTATCAGTCTGATAATAATAAAAGTCAGAAATTTAAATAGAAGATAGAGAAGAAAAAGAGAAAGGTTTTTTAAAAAAATAAAATGATGATTATATTAAATTGAAACTTGAATAACTGATGTTTTTTTATTTATATAAGTTTATCATTTTAATAATAAAATATTCGTATGTTATTTTAATTATATTATTTTTCTTCTATTTTAAGGCTATTTTTTTTTAATTCATACCGTGACTCTTCTAAAATATTAATTATCCATTTTCATTAATTAAAAATATACAAATAATTAATTTAATTCATAATTATATAATTAATATGATAAATAGTCGGTCAATATAAGTATTAACATATTTTAATTTTAATATAATAAATAAAAAATATTCTTACAAATATTAATTTAATTTTACTAGTATTTAATTTTAATAATTATCATATATTTATTTAAAAAGTTAACATTAATATATTATTAACCTTGAATTTTTATACTAAAATTATAATCTTTTCTATTATAATAAAGATGAAATAGGTCAATATCTTTTTACTGAAAAGACTATTTATTTAGTTAAACAAATGGAAGTCACTCTTATAAAATATAAAATATACCTTAAATAACTATCCGTTTTCATTAATTAAAAAAACAATTAACTTAACCATAATTATATAATTAATGTTTATATTAATTATTTAATCGTAACGTGCATCTAACATTCCCATGATACACCTGTAAAATTAACAACTATGCTACCTTGAAAAAAAGTGAAATATATGATATTCATGAATATATAATAATAATAATATTTATAAAACAAGTAAATAATAATAACATTAATAATTGATATTACAAATCTAAATATATAGAGACATTGATAAACTAAGAATATTTAAAAATTACGGTAAAAATATAATTCATAATAATATCTATAATTTTCATATCAACTTTATTACCGTATATTATTATTGAGTTAGATACATATAATTATGAAAGAGTTTCTCAATGATATTCTTTTTTTTTTTTTTGTGAATTTAAAAGATTTTAACCTCTGTCATGACTCAATGAAAAATACACATATTGAACATGTTTACCAAAATTTAAACTTAACTTATTCACTCAGATTATTTTACAATCGATAAGGTAGTTCTTTGCATGTATTTAATTAATATTCATAGGTTCTTCAGAACTAAAAACAACTTTATTTAAGTGACTTGGATGATTTCAATATTCAAACTGAACTCGAACTAGATTAATTACCAACTAAGTGTAGTAATAGCCTCATACATTACTCCAACACGTTCTATTTTAATTTGTTAGTTGTCACCAATTATTGAATTATAAGCATTAAATAAAACATTCAAAATATACTAATATATCTATCTAGTCAAACTAAAATTATAAATATCAAAATTATTTAACCAACATAATCCAATAAAAGTATTTTTTTTAGCAATCCACTCAACATAATTTGTTTAGAAAACATCCAATTTTCTCATATCCAATTCCCTAATAAAATTTAATCCTCTAAACAATCTTTTGTAAATATCTTTTTATTTGACACATGATTGACTTTCCATTTTAATCTATTGAAGGAAATTCTCAAGTAAAATTATTTCTTAAACATGAACAATTTTAATATCTATTTAGAGAATTATGCAGACCTTTTACAATTTTACAAAGTAACATACCACTATTAATTTAAAACTCATAACAATTACTAAATATCAATTAACTTAAAAGGTTATACACTAACATATAAGTTAATAATTTACAGGTGTAACATCTCTTATTACATCGCCTAGAAATTATATCATGTATATAATCTGAAATTAATATATATGAAAGACATACACATTATGCGTAAAATATTACAAAATATATTTCTCTTCATAGAAATATTTTAGAAATTTTAAAATATGAAAAATTATCCATCGCAAACTCATAAAATATAAAATAAAAGAACACAACACAAAAACTAAAATAAGTTAAAATTTTAAAATATTCTCAATATAAATGAAACTTTCAATTAATATATATAATAAAAATTTATAATCTATCATTTATCATTATTTTACATCTAATAAACAAACAGTTAAGTGTCTGCAAATAACTCGTAAACAATATTGTTTATATAAAAAATTTATTGACTCACATACTCTTGATTATACTTTCGAAAGACTCATGCATTGAATCAGATTTAGAAGTTTATATATTTCATACTATCTTTCTAATTGTGAAATCTACACAGTCACTATGAAATCCAGATAGTACTATACACATGATATCAAATCATACTCATATGAGAGAGTTAATTCATATGACCTTTTCTGACTGACTCTTTTACAAAATTGCAATCATTCATATAAATTTCCTTTGACTCTCACTACCTGATCATTTTCATCTATATGATTCTAATATAATAGTAGAGTGTAGAGTCATGATACTTCCTTATTGATCAAATTAACAAACAATGCACATCCTAAATAATCTCAACATGATATTTTCTTTTCTGAAAATACTACCTCTTAATCACATTTTCACATAATTCATAACTTGTATCATATATCATCAAATGAATAATTGTCCATCTTAAGTTAAAAAGATTCATCACAAAATTACTAAATAATTGAATATGACACCCCATGAATGAATAAAAAAATTAAAACAGTAATTAAAAATTAATAAAATTTGAATATATCAATTCACTGCAGGTAGCTGGACTCAACAAGTGATACTTGACGCCATTCAAACTTGATAGCACCTCTAGCAAGTCACGCTCGACGCCAATGGAGTTGTGTTTGACTTGACTAAATTCGAGAGCAAACCTCTTAATTTGAGCCTAATATCAGGTGAATTGTGCCTAACGCCATGTGAATCTCAAGAGCAAAACATATCAACCCCGAAACATCTTTTAACTATACAAGTATAAATGCTCCCAACATTTTCAATCCACACATATACATGTATGATCACATTTGAGAACTTTTTTAACATAAAAAATCAACATGTAAATTACCAATTTATCAAATTCTACTTTCTTTTTATACTTTCACATTCAATCTCAATCAAACAATTTCAATTCATAAACAACAATCCTTACAAGAAAATTTTGGAACTCGTGATCACATCACCTTCTAACCTAAGATTCTATTTAAAAATAAAACC
>Ga0209700_109609_pt1 | contig 10986 bp, 3 predicted proteins | sample SiratroredBW_FD_187528 | JGI IMG/M metagenome (GOLD analysis project Ga0209700, IMG submission 187528) | Root nodule microbial communities of legume samples collected from California, USA - Siratro red BW (SPAdes) (version 2) | ecosystem: Host-associated > Plants > Roots > Nodule | place: USA...
ATATATATATATATATATACATACATATATATACATACATATATATATATATACATACATATACATACATATATATATATATATATAATATTAACTAAATGACGGTTAAGGAGACGCGTCAAATATGTTAGTAAATTAATTCAGTTTCCATAATGTAATCTAGTATATAATAATATATATGCAGAGATATCAAATTACCTAATTATAAATTTTATCAAATCTTGCATGATTCAGTCAGATTTCAAAACTTTTCGATAAACTGAAAGTTCATTTCACATATATTTTGTATTTATAATATTTTTATCAATTTATTAAAATACATACTTTTCAAAACATACTTATATTTTGTATATATAAAATTTTTATCAATTCATTAAAATACATACTTTTCAAAATATACTCACTTATATTTTGTATATATAAAACTTTTATCAATCCATTAAAATACATATTTTTCAAAATATAGTAACATATATTTTGTATATATAAAAATTTTATCAATTTATTAAAATACGTATTTTTTTTTTTTGAAATATACTAACATATAAATAATTTGATTCCTTTTTTATTTTTATTTAATTTAAATAAATCATAGAATGATAATTATGATTGTATAAAATCATAATTTTAGTGGTTGGATAGAAAACAATCAGTTTTTATTGAAATTATAGATTACATTCATATACCTATTTTTTTTATTGTTATATCAAATTAAGTCGTATTTTGTCTAAAAAGTATATTAAGATATAATCTTGGACGAATAAGAATATAGGATAGAAAAACCTAATTAATTTTGATGCGTTAAAGATGGTTGTGAGGATTGCTAGGTTAAACATTTGTGAATTTAATTTTATTAAGTTGATCACTCCAATTTTTAAGTGGATTACATAATTCCTTAATATTTTCTCTAAAAGTGAAACAAAAAGATATTTTAAATTAAATGGCGATCAAGGAGACGCGTCAACTATATCTACAGTAAATTAATTAATTCAGTTTCTAAAATTAGCGATATCAAATTATCTAATTATAATTTTTATCAAATCTTGCATGATTCATATCAGATAATGTTTTCAAAACTTTTCAATAAATTAAAAGTTCATTTTGTATCCATAAAACTTTTATCAATTCATTAAAATACATACTTTTCAAAATATAGAAACATATTTTATATATATATATATATATATATATATATATATATATATATATATATAACTTTTATCAATTTATTAAAATACATACTATTCAAAATATATTAACATGTAAATAATTTGATTACTTTATTATTTTTATTTAATTTTAATAAATATTAGTATGATAATTATGATTGTATAAAATCATAATTTTAGTGATTGGATAGAAAAAAATCATTTAATATTATAATTATAAATTATATCTATATGTCTATTATTTTATTGTTATATCAAATTAAGTTGGGTTTTCGCTAAAATTTATGTTAAGGTACAATGTTGAACAAATAATAATGTTTGGTCAGAAAAACGTACTTAATTTTGATGTGTTAAAGGTTGTTGTGAGGATTGCTAGGTTAAGGATTTACAAATTTAATTTTACGAAGTTGATCTCTCAAATTTTTAAGTGGATTACATAGTTCAGGTCCTAACTGAATGTGTGAATAACCCTTAGACTTTGATTGTGATATTTTTTTTTATTGTAATCTTTTTAGTATTGTTGGGACTCTCCTTAATGTCGTACTTAAGAGGCTAAAATTACCTTTTTAACATAATATCAAACTAAGGTGGGTTGAAGGTGTTAATAAAAAGAGGAAAAAGAAAGTAGAAAATATGGTTGTTTTTAATTAAAGAATAATATATAAATTTAAGTGAAAAGTTTATAATAAATATGATTGAAGAAGTTTTATTTTTTATTTTTGTTTTATTAAATATATTATATTAATTATTTAGTTTATTATAATGAATAAAATATAAAAGTTAAAAACATAATCGATCATTTTAAAGATATATCTTCATATATATATATATATATATATGTTATATATGATAATATAATCGATTATGTATTTGACATAATTGATTACGTTATAATAAATAATCATGTATTCAAATAATCGAATTTGAAAATATAATGGATTATGTATATTTTCACTTAAATCTTTTTATAAGAGTGAAAAAAGGTATACCAAGTTACAAAACAAGTTTTATCTTAAGTTTTATGAATATTATTTTTTGTTTTTTTTATGTTTTTTCTTTCTACTTAAACAATAGATTTGTTGGTTTCTTTTCATGAGTTTAAATATAATGTTAAGATATTTTGTTAGATTGTGTAATGAATATCCTTTTAACAATAGTCAACCTAATCAATAGCACTAGTATAATCATGTTCTTTCTATCAACAAATACAATTTAGGATTGAAGAATCATCATGATCTAAAATGGGTGAATACACAACAACAATAGCAATCTTACCACACAATAACAACAACAACAAACTCAACCTCCACCACTAGTTATTGCACTTGTTGAAGGTGGACCTTCTTTAAAGAGTTGATACAACAACTGATTATGAGTACTATTAACTTCCAATAGAGGATAAAGGTCATTATTCAGACTCTGGAAAATCAGATTAAACAAATAGCCACCAACATAAGTTAGTTACAGTCTCAAGGCTTGGACAAGCTACCAACCCAGAATGTCATAAACCTTAAGAATGTGAGCACAATCACGTTGAGATTAGGTAAGAATGTGTACCACATATAAAACAAACACTTTGAGAAGGAGCGAATGCACCAGTAGGCAATGCCATTAAACAACTTAAAACAATCCTGAAATAATACTGAAATAATACTTCTACAAATTAGCCAAGAGTGGCTATGGTCTGAAACAATACTTGTTATAACTTGCAACTTTAGTCTGCACAGTGGAACTCAAATAGTTGATTAAGAATTGGACATAATTTACAGACCAGTATAAAAATTACTGGGTATTTTCTTTCTTCCTTATTCTCTTAAAACTGCATATTATCAAATATGCACTAACCTAAAAAGGATAAGTTTTTGAACTTTGTGTTTGAAAATCTTTGTCAGCTAATATGGCTAGTATAAAGTTATTTTCTGACTATATATTGTCAGACAATATTTGTGAAAAACCATAAAAAAAATTTTAAAACGCAATTCAACCTTCCATTTTTGTGTTTTACTTGTTTCTTCACAGTTGGTATCAGAGCTCATCCTCTAAAGGGTTGAGTGTCTTACCATGACTAGAGAAAAAGATGCAACAACATGGTAGAAAAGGAGCAACATATGATTGCATAAGGAGTTTCCCTCTCCAAGTGAGCTGTATTTCTAGGAGAAGACTTTCCTTATTTGGAAGACAAGATGGAGACGTAAGTACATGCATTATCTTCCATGGAAGATCATCACCCATGGTAATATTGAGATCTCATCCTTAGAGGAAGACTAGAAAGAAAAGAGTTCAACCAGATTTAGTTGAACAACGAAGCAATGTGCACTCTTATCTATGCCTTATCTAAAAATGACTATAAGAAAGTTTGTAGGTTGAAGGTCACCAAGGAAATCTAAGACTCCTTGATAATCAACTATGAGGGAATGAAGACATGTAACCTAGGAAAGTTACCACCATCACTCATCAATACGAATCTTTCACTGTGAATAAAGGTGAAAGTATTGACGACATGTTTGAAGAATGCAAATTCTTCTAAATGGGCTAGAAGCTCTTATATAGGGCTTCTCTAAGGGTCAGATCAATCTAAAGTTGTTGGACACCATGCCAAAGATCTGTGAGCACAAGGCAATGACCATTCACCAGTGCAAAAGAGACTTTTCAAGTCTTTTATTTGGGACTTTTTTATGTATGTTAACAATCCAATGTGGACGGGAGTGTTATAAATTTATGTCGAACCAAAACTTAGACGTAAAAGCTTCTTTTTTTTGTAAGACCAAAACATTATCTAACATAAAGTAGTAATGAAAAAATAAATTAAAAAAGTTCAAAATTTACATTAGACCATGTATTTTCTAACATAAATCTTGAATATTTTTCTTTAAAATAATATTGGTTTGGGTTTCAAACCAAAACCTAAAATGCAAAGATTCCCAATAATAATGAATAGACATTTCAGCCAAAAGGTTTGTACATTACATACAAAATTTTACATACAATTTTGCATCCAAAGTATTACATACAAATCTAATCCGTATGTAATATCATCTATATGAAAATTCGTATATAATGCAAACCTTTACATTATTAATTATTATTAAAATTTTTAATATTACATTATTATTGTTATTATTATTACTAATATTTTAATATTATTAAAATTAAAATTATTATTATTGATATTATTATTAGTATCACTAATATGATTATTAATATTATTATTAATATTTTTATTAATGCTATTATTATTATTATTATTATTAATATTAATATACTAATATTATTATTATCATGAATATTACTAATAATATTATTATGATGATGATTACTATTATAATTATATATTATTATTATTATTATTAATATTTTTATTAATGCTATTATTATTATTATTATTATTATTAATATTAATATACTAATATTATTATTATCATGAATATTACTAATAATATTATTATGATGATGATTACTATTATAATTATATATTATTATTATTATTATTAATATTATTAATATTACCAATATTATAATAATAATATTATTATTATTAACATTATTATTATTATTATTATTATTATTGTTGTTGTTGTTGTCGTTGTAATACCATAGAAAATAACTTCAAAATAAAAACTAACCTAGAATTTAGTTTTAAAGATAAATAAAATGACACACACACACACACACACACACACACATATATATATATATATATATATATATATTAAAAGAAGAAAATTTCATAAAAACAGAAAAATTGGTTATTCAGTTTTCTTTTTTTAACGATCACCAACTCTCTTTCTTTAAGAAGGTATTGAACTTTAATTTGAATAATGAAATTTTGCTTAAATTTGGAGCAATTTCTATTTGTCTAGGTTCTTTATAGAGTAGTATTCTTTCAAGACAAATTCTAGATTTCTGCTAATGTGTTGACCTAACCTCACTCTAGAAATTCAACCAAAATTCCATCTTATTTCCTTCATGCTTCTACAACACTCCTCCATCTCCATGCAAAATGATCAAACGTAAATCATCAAAATGAAGAACTAGAAATGGAACATGCAATGGTTCCATCATCTAAAGCTCTATATCTTTTGGTTTCAGCATCAAAACATGTGTATGACCAGTTTGGTCTCAACCATGACATAAAAAGTAAGAAAGACTGGAAAAAAGTTTTTTTCTAAAATGAAAATAGGTTCATGTTGTCATTGTGGTAAACCTAGACACTTTAATGTCAAGAGTAGACATAAGAGAAAACCACCTAAAGCTAATGGGAAGATCCTAGAAAATTTGGGTATAAAAAAATTTACAGATATGCTTTATCGGAAAAGGTAAGGACTAAATTGATTTTTGGGCAGTAGATGCTCATGACATATGCAAGCTTTAAAGTCTACTTCCTTTAACTCAAAAGACATGAAGGAGGCAATGTTTCCTTCACAAGTATAAGCAAGGGTAAGATCTCTGAAATTGGTACTATAGGTATTTCTACCCTTGTTTTAATTAAAGATGTTTTGTATGTTAAATGACTCATAAAACGCAGTAAGCATAAGTTAATTATATGAGAGTGGTTGTATGGTCTCCTTTAACAAGGATACATGTATAATCTCATCTTCTAATGGATGGAACATCTTTACTACTAGACGGAAGAACAATTTCTATTAATTTGTTAGATCTTAGTAAGGACAAGGTCACTTGTTTGGTTTCTAAAGACGGTTGTGGCACAAAAGTTGGAGAATTTAAATCTAAAATATATTTCAAAGATTCTTAAGAAAAACCTTGTAAAAGGACTATCTAATTTTTCATGGAAAACTCATCTTCTTTGTGAATCATGGTAGGAGGGGAAACAATTAAAAAGTTCTCTCAAATTCAAAAACTACATTTCCACTGCTACAACCCTAAAACTTGTGCATTTGGGTATATTTGGTCTAACAAGAACTTTGAGCTTTATAGAAAAAAAATATGGTTTGATCATAGTTGATGACTATTTCAGCAATACCTGAGTATTGTTTTTGGTCACAAGAGTGAGTAATTCCATGTGTTTGAGGTATTTTTTAAAAGAGTCAAGATGAACAATCTTTATTGCCAGACGGAAGAACAATCTTTATTAATTTGTTATATCTTGGTAAGGAGAAGGTCACTTGCTTGGTTTCTAAAGACGATTGTGACAGAAAAAGTTGGGGCATTTAAATCTAAAATATATTTTAAAGAATCTTAAGGAAAACCTTGTAAGAGGACTACCCAATATTTCATCGAAAACTCATCTTCTTTGTAAATCATGTGAGGAGGGGAAGTAGTTAAAAGGTCCTTTCAAATTCAAAAACTACATTTTCATCGCTAGACCCCTAGAATTTGTGCATATGGATCTATTTTGTCTTATGAGAATTTTGAGTTTTAAAGAGAAAAAATATGGTTTGGTCATAGTTGATGACTATTTCAAAAAATACATGAGTATTGTTTTTGACCCACAAGCGTGAGTATTTCATGTGTTTGAGATATTTTTGAAAAGAGTACACGACGAACCATCTTTACTACCAAGTAAATTCATCAGTAAATACCTAAAATTTGCCAGATTTGAATCCTGGACCTCTCAACAACGGGTTAGAACACATAACCATAAGACCAGGGAAGCTTTTCAGTCATATAACGATTATTATACTTATTAATACAATTGAAATTATTATAATAATAATTATTAATATTATTATTATTATACTTAAAATACTGTTATTAATAATAATAATATTATTATTATAATATTGTTATTATTAATATTATTATAAGCATTATTATAAATAATATTATTATTGTTATTAATAAATTAAATATTATCGATGGAATAAAGTCATTGCTAACTTGACAGACAATTTATCGATAGATTAGATCATTTGGTAAATTGACGGTTAATTTACCGAAATATAATTTAGCAGTAAATTTTTCGTTGATAAATCTATCGGTAATTAACGATAGATTAAATCTGTCGGTAATTAGTGACATATTAAATTTGTCGGTAAATTGCATATAAAATCTTTTGTCGATAAAATCCATCGGTAATTTACATTTTTCTTGTAGTGTTAATTTGTTGATCTTAGTAAGGGAAGGTTACTTGCTTGGTTTCTAAAGACGGTTGTGGCATAAAAAGTTGGGCATTCAAATATAAAATATATTTCAAAGATTCCTAAGAAAAGCCTTGAAAGAGGATTGCCCAGTCTTAATAAAAAACTCATCTTCTGTGCGAATCATGTAAGAAGGGGAAGTAGTTAAAAAGTTCTTTCAAATTCAAAAAACTACATTTCCACTACTAGACCTCTGTAACTTGTGTATATGGATATATTTGGTGTAACGAGAACTGTGAGTTTTAGAGGAAAAAAAATATGGTTTAGTCATAGTTGATGACTATTCCAGAAATACATGAGTATTGTTTTTGGCCCACAAGAGTGAATCATTCCATTGTTTGGGGTATTTTTGAAAAGAGTACAGACAAAACATGTTTTCTGTATTCAGTATTAGAAGTGACCATGGCATTAAGTTTGAAAATGGAGAGTTTTAAATGTTACATGAGTGTAGTGACATGACCATAATTTCTCTTCACCAAGAACACCTTAACAAAATGGGGACAGCTGGCTCCAAAAAGGGGGGGGGTTGAATGGAGCCTGAACTCAATTCGCTATAAATAGAAACCACCAACCAAGGTAAAAATATATAAGCACAAATAAAGCAGTTTTATACTGGTTCACCCTAATCTCTTGGACTACGTCCAGTTCTCCCTTAAACAAACCGTTCAAGAGGTTTCACTATTCAACAAATAGTTACAACGAGTACACAAACCTCTTCAGGTTACAACGAGTACACAAATCTCTCCAGGTTATCACGAGTACACAAACCTCTCCAGATTATACCAGTCTCAATCTTCCCCTAGATCAAGACCACTTAAGATTTAAAGAAACACTCTCAAAAGAGAGAAAAATGAAAGCTCACAAGGGTTTACTTCACAATGGTGAAAAATTACACAATGGTTTCACACAACCCAAAACTCTAGATGCTCTCAATAGCAGATTACACCTCAATATATTTTCTTCAAATGTATTGTATAATGTTTTTCTCTTTTCACTTCTCTTTGTTGTGTCTTTTTCAACTTGAACTTGCTCCTCTATATGGAGCTCAAACTGGAAATATTTATCTAATTTTCATACTGCATTTAAACTTGATTAATTCTGTATCGGAAACAATTTAAAATAACATAGAGAAATTATATTTGAGATACTCATCAATAATTTGAATAATTTCCATTATGAAAAGATTTGAATATTAAAACACATCATGATATAAAATCAATTAATCATATTTAAATACCCCATAATAATTTGAATAATTTTCATCATGAACAAATATGAACGTTAAAACATATAATGCAATAAAATCAATTTAAATCAACTCAATAACACATAGAAGGAAATAGTAAAAGAACTTATCTCTTTATGGACCATGTGTCTTCTTGCTTTAATAATAATAATAATAATAATAATAATAATAATAATAATAATAATAATAATAATGTTAACTGCGCAATATATATAAGTAATCAAATATAAATGTGTACTTGAGATTTGTTATCATCAAAACTTTAATCAAAACTTTATCAAATGATTTGATTCTCTAAAGGGACTTTGGACTGTCTAATGTTCAACAATGGGGTTGTGGAAAGAAAAAAAAACTTGCAGGAGATGGCTAAAGCCATGCTCTGTGAAACTCCTTACCAGAGCATTTATGTACTGAGACAGTTAAAGTTGCGTGTTATGTACAAAAATAGAATTATTACTCATCAGACTCATGCTTGAAGAAACACCTTATGAATTGTGGAGAAACTGAAAGTCCAACATTTGTTGTTTTCATACTTTCAATTGTGTTAGTGTTAGTTTTATCCATAACATTGAAGATCAAATTGAAAATTTTGACTCCAAAGTTGATAAAGTTATATTTTTTTGGTTATTCTAACATATGAAAGGCTTACAGAGTTTACAACTCTCAGTGATGGTGGAAAAAACCATAAATATCAAGTTAGACTAATAGGAGATTATCATTGAATATGACTTCGTATATTTTCATATTAGCAAGTTGAAGGAAGAATGGATGAAGGATTGTGTGTAAGCGCAACAAAAAATCAGATGCAACCAAGAGTTAGGTGAAACTGGTCCATTAAATGAATGTCCATGGACACTTACTCCCTCTGGTCAAACCTTTTGTGAAACAATCTCCTAATTTCAAAGATGATTCAAAACTAAATTATGTTTTTTAACTTAAAAAATACTCTTTATGGTCTTAAACAAATTCTTAGAGCTTGACGTGACATAGTAAGAAATTTTCTTTTAAATAATAGTTTCAAAACACGATGAGTTTATGCAACCTTATTTTGAAAAGAACACATAAAGTACTTTATGTAAAGTACAAGTTAAAGGATTATTTTAGTGTTCAAACCAATATACATGTATATTGTGAGAATGTTAATATAACCAGTCTTTTAAAAAAATATATATTCAACATTTTAAGATTAAGCATATAAAAATGAGATATCATTTAAATCATATGATTAATTAAAATGTGAGATAACAAAAGGAAAAATTGATGTATAGCAGTAAACTGATGAACTTTAACCCATTTAGTAATTTTTTAAAAATATGCTTACGAGAGTTTAATTCCTAATAATGTAACATCCACTTTATTACAAAAGGTTGTAAAAGTTCCAAGCATAAGTATTTAGATATATCTAGAGAACTATCACAGGATTTTATATTCCGAAATTAATCTTAATTGCGAAATAATATTTGTATAATAGGTTATAGTAATCTCTTTTCAAGTAAAAAAAATAGTTATACGAATTTTTTTAATACCTTCCTTTAAACTTGTAGTAAAAAATGTTAAAAACATCTTGGATAATTGAAGACTGGTAAGGTAGGTCAACATACATTGAAAGAGTTTAGTAAAAGTAGAACTTGTGATTACGTGATTTATTAGAAGATTGTATTTTCTATGGATCAGGGAACAGTTTATAACACAAATCCATCATTGGTGGAGTGGGTCAAGTTCACGACAATGGATCATTGCCAGATTTTTTTATTGATATTTGTCTGTATCCTTTTTAATGTTTACAATGTGATTGTGGCCACAAAGGAAAGAAAGGAGTATCATACACAGTGCATGGTTATAGGGATTTCAATCAATTTGTAAACCTGTACCAAACAAACTAACCAGAGCCAATGTGTTGCAATATATCCATGTCTTTTGGCAGTTGTGTGACTCAGCTAGCTAGTTTTTCTGGATGGCTTACCCGCCACTGAGTATTTGAGTTGTGCTATATGCTCCAATAAAACTTAAAATGTCTAGAAAATTTAAGTTTCTTATCAATTGTATCTGGTTTTATCGAAAAATTCTTCATTTTTGAACTCAATTTACGTGAAAGCAAGAACAAATTGTTTAATGCTTTGCAAATACTTGCAACTATAATGTTTATATTTTAAAATAACATGACAGACGGATTTGCTAGAATCAACTTCACATAAATTTTTTTATTTACATACAAATTTAATTCATATACAAATACATATATAATACAAATATTTACATCATTACTATTATTAATATTCTTAATAATATTATTATTAGTATTAATATTAATAATATTATTATTGTTATTAATAATATTAGTAATATTTTTATTAATACTGTTATTATTATTATTATTATTATTATTATTAATATAATAATATTAATAAAATTAATAATAATATTAACAATATTATTATCATTATTAATGTAACTATTATTATTTATGTTAATA
>Ga0209700_109610_pt1 | contig 10986 bp, 3 predicted proteins | sample SiratroredBW_FD_187528 | JGI IMG/M metagenome (GOLD analysis project Ga0209700, IMG submission 187528) | Root nodule microbial communities of legume samples collected from California, USA - Siratro red BW (SPAdes) (version 2) | ecosystem: Host-associated > Plants > Roots > Nodule | place: USA...
GCTACCTTTTTGGTTGTTGGATGTTAGAATTGTTTCTAAATTTTAGTTATCGGTATAGTTTCAGGATCGGGCTTCTCTGTTTCCGTGTGAAGAGAAGAGATTGTTGAATGTGTTTTTTTTTTTTTTATTTTGTGTTATTATTTATTTTATTTTTGTTTTTAATTATTTATTTTACATTTAAGTTTTATTATTTTATATTTTGTGAGGAGTTGAAAGTGAGAGAAAAAAAAGAAAAAAAAATTAAAAAGAAATGTTAGGATGAAAGTTAAAAATAATAAGGAGGTGTGGGAATTATTCTGAGTATGTTTAAAATTAAAAAAACTGTTATACTATTTTTATTTATATTATTTTTTATTATTTATTTGTTTATTTTTAAATTTTTATACTTCTTTGTTTTTATTTTAAATATCTTGATTTTCTTTTTAAAATGAATTGAATATATATTTTTTTAATTTTTTCATAAATAATGTCATTTATCTGGACTAAATTGAATTTTAATAAAACTTAATTAGAAAAACAAAATTTACAAACTGAAAACAAAGTGACGTATGTGTGATAAAAGTTTTGTAATTTTAAATTTTTATTTTTTAATGAATTTTAAATTCGAGTATTTTAATTATTTAAAATTAAAATAATTATACAAATTCAAAATTCATTTAATTTTCTTTGAGTAAATTACTTTATAAAATATCGAAGTAAGTAGGGTTTAATTTCTGTTAAAATAAAATGTGATATTTTATAAATGACTTAATTAAAAAAAATTACTCTATCTAAACATGTTATATAATTAAGATACATGAAAGTGAGGTACATTAATGCTTTTTTGGACAATAGACAAATACTTTTAAATGAGAAATGAGAGTAAGTAATTATATAAGAAATAGTAAATATGAATCACCTTAGTTGAAACATATTCCTTAATTCATATTTGCGTTTATATTTTCTTTTATTTTTCTATTATGGTATTTTATTTTAATGAGCTAAAAATTTATATTAACTTATAAATTTATTTAAATACAATATTTATATTATTATTTTTATATTTAATATGTGTAATTTATAACTAGAATAAAAATAGTATGAAGAAAATAGTTGAAACTGTACAATATTTTTTAATAAATAGATAATCTTTATTCATAATTACATTGTCTACTGTGATATCCGAGAATGTTGTAAAGTTTTGAAATAATTGGAAATTTTTCACAATCTGATAAAACTTTTAAAGAATGTAAGTATAATTTATTTTATTTAGAAGATATAAATTAAAAAATATATTATTATCATATTTTTCTTTTATCAATTCTTTATATATTATATCAGTGGATTAGTTTATACAAATTTGAGTTATCATTTTAAAATACTTTAAATGTTTATTTTTATCATTCTTATCAATGTTAAAACATTGCCGAAAATTTTATTTTAAATAATTTCATATCTTTTATCTTATAAACTTAAATACGTGGGTAGTTAAAAATAAAATATTTTGTATCATTTATAGATAAATAAAGATTTTCAAGATAGATAATGGAATGAGTTTGTTAATTATTATCTTGGATATTTCAAAACTAAATACCTCTTGTGCTCCAAATCTCTGCATATAATAAACCTTTTCTGTGAAACAAAAAAACTCAAACCAGTGCTTAGAACTTGGGGTTTTCATTTTCTCCTCACGCGGGAATCGAAGAAGAGAAATTGTTCTTAATTTCACTATCTTTTTTTTTTCTTTTGTTTGATCGGCAATGAAGTTTGATAGAACAGATGCTCTGTCAATTTTGTCACAAATCAAGCGTCAGGATAAACAGATTAAACTTCTGAGTAGGTAAGATACTCACTCTTGTATCTCAACTTGTTTTTGCTTTTCCTGAGTTAGATTTTAATTGAATTCATATGAAATTGGTGCAGATGGGTACTTGGCATTCCTCCCGCAAGATCCGAGAGGAAGAAGTTGAAAAGATATTTCAAAAATAGGTTAGCACCTCATTTATCAATGATTTTGGTCATAGGTTTTTGTTAGGTATTCAATGATTTTGGTCATAGGTTTAGGTTTTTGTTTGGTATTGAATTGTGATTCTAAGTCCACGTTCACTATGATGAATATAAATAAGAAAATTAACCATCATAATACAGAAAAAACCCAATCTTAATACAGGAAGGTTTTGGGTTAAAGTAGTGTCTCTCACATTTATCTCATTCTTGTTTCATCTTCAAGATGTTTTCCCTCTTGATTTTCTCAGCAGTTTTCACTCTAATGATATATGTTTTTTCTCTTTTTGGTCATTAGGTATTTGTCTGAGTCTTTAATCAGAGAAGACGATGTAAGTATCAGTATTTCCTTTTATGTATATTGTAACTATTGTCAGTTGCATCGCTATTTGGATGATAAATTGATAATCTATTAATTGACAGATGTTTTATGAGTCAGTAAAAACTCATGTTGAAGATGCCCTTGGAGCATCCCGCTTTGAACAAGAGAATGATATCCCTATGGAGGATATGGATTTGGTTCAAACACTGAACTTAAAAAGGTTGATATCACGGTGCCTTGATAATTTCACTACCAAAGGTCTCTACCTTCTTGCTATGATAGTTACTGGTGGCTCATACAAGTCTGAAATAACTCGTTGCAAAATGAAAAAGGTTATCAAGGGTTCCCTTTCCAGTGTTCTGGGTAGCAAAAGCCGCTATAGTCATCTAGAAACTCGTAAACAGATTTTTTCACTTCTTAACAATCCACAGAATTTCCGAGACAAGTGTGACTCTTTGGATGCATTAAGATCCCTCTCTTATCATGCTGCTGCAGCAAAGGTGTTGAACAGACTTCAAAACTTGTCATCTCAGACCTTGATTGCAATGCGTAGGAAACTTAAAGGAGTGAAAGCACCAATACCTCAGTTACAACCCCACAAAAATGGATGGGCAAGAGACTATCTAATCAAGCTGGTGGAGAAGATCAGTAAGGAAATGCTTTCAAAACATGATAGGGAAAATGAGTTGCAAGAGCCATTAGCCAAAGCTTTAGCAGTAGCGGACTTGTCACTAAAATTGACAACTGGTTCTGGTAACATATTTTCAAAAGAATTTTATCAATTCTCCCCTGAGGTGAAGTCTTTGCAAAGTGATATTATGAATGCTATATGGTCTGTTAAGAAAGTAACGACAGTGCCAGAGCTAAGAAATTTACAGCGTCTCATAGAACCAAAGGCTATAATATCAAACAGGTGCATTCGGACAGCTTTTGTAAATTTTTTGACTGAATTTCTTTTTGAATGCAGTGATATGGATAGTGTTCCGAAGTCTCTATCACAGACCCTGGATGTTATTAACAGAGGTCCTAATAATGGTGGCTTGCACAATGTATTATTCAAGAAGAAGTGTATTGAGGAAGAAGTTGACTGCATACTAAACATGGGTGCTTTGACGAAACAAGCTGTTTTGGATTTGTTGCCTGACGACGAATTTGATAAAGACTTCACTGATGCTTACTTGGAGCAATTGGAAGAAAGTGAAGATGGCAGCAGTGATGAGGATGATGGTAGTCAACTTCAGGAGGATTTCATAAATGGATCATTTGATTCAATGGATTCATATTATGAAGGAGAAAGTATTGGAAATTTTGTGCCATTTGAGCTCCTTTCTTCTACTATCAAAATTGAGGAAAATGATTCGTCTTCCCCACTTCCAGATAGTCCTACATTGAATAGTGGTTCTGAAAAGCTTCAACCTAATAACTGTTATAGTGTAAATTTGGAATCTGAATTTCGCCATACTCCACGTAACATGTTAAGTGCCCTATGCCAAGCAGAAAGTACAGGGCATTTTAGTACATTTATGGCTGGCAAAAGCAATTCTTCATTTGTTTCACCTGACAGAGAGTTGGATGAAAAGATTGTAAAGAGAAATCATTTGTCTGAATCTGGTACTAAAATTGCTGTTACAGACACTACTAGTTCTTTTTCTAAGGAGAAAGAATCCGTACCCACCAAGGACATTGCATGCAAAAACCAATACCTCGCTATCCAAGATGCTTGTGACAAGACAAGTATGCTTGCATATAATCTCATTGGTCATATGTTGAATGACTTTGTCAAAACTGAAGACGTGGATTTAAGCTTGAGCAAGAGTTTATACCTTAATGGTAATAACTGCATTGAAGATTTTGAAGGTATTTAAATTTTATGCCATCTTACCTATTATAACCAAAACATATATCATACTATTTCTACCCATTTAAAGATGTTGTTTGATCATATTGCTACTAAATTTTGTATTAAAAGTAATATTCATTCACTAGCATAATTTTGTCTTTTGTGCTCCTTCTGCCAGCTTCAACAAAGTAAAATGAGTCTTTATATCTTTCTTTAATTATTATTGAATGAAATGTCTTTTGTCTGACCCACAGAAACTGTATCTTTTTTCTTTAAACCATGTCTTTTTTGAGTCTTCTAGCATGTGCTCAGTTCATGGTACATACTAACTGTAATTTTTTTTGTAAAAGCTAAGGTTGTTTAATTTTGTGAATGCATAGTAGTTTAGACATAATTTGTCATATGACTGCTGTAGGAGTGCTGAATTTGGAACTTATTTTTGAACTTAGAGGTCGACTTTTTATATATGCATTTTCACATTTCTAAGTTCTTATCTAAAGCTAACACTCCATCAAAGTTGCCATTTTCGCGCATAGGGTTTTGTGATAAACATCTAACCTGTCTGAGCTTTGGCATACATCTATAAATTATGAATACAGAGATTTGATAAGTTGAATCCAATACTCTGCTTGGATCATTGTGCAGTCTGAATTGATTAGCCTCTTCTATTACATGCAGATACAGAAAAGAAGTCATCATCCAACAAACAAACAAGAGATTTTGTTCAAGTAATTGAAGAGTTGATTCCCTCCTTTCCAAATAGGTATTTGGTACTTTCTTGATGACATAACTTAATGGTGTTGTATTAATGTGCTTGCTTCTTTTCCTAGGAACCCATTTAGTTGAAAACTTCTTGCTTTATTCATTATATTCAAAGCAAATATATTGGATGCTTACATGTAATCTAAAGTTATGTCTCTTTAAGTACAAGTAACCCTTGCTTTGGACACTGCAGTAGCATGGAAAGACTCAAGATGTTGATGGGCTTACGATAGTGGAGCTCACGGTTTCAGGTTCAAACAATTTTGAAATCGGTTTGTGAATTTGTTTAGTTTTAGCTTTACCTTTCCCTCACAGATTTTGTGTCACAAATCAATTCATTGCTACAACAAAAAGAGCTCGCGGCTGAGGAATCTTATAATTATTAGTCTGAATCAATTCTTTGCGACAACAATAGATGGTTTGCCTCTTCATTGAGTTCATTGCATTGCCGTATCCGCAGTCTACACTAAGCATCTGGTTGTAAGTGTTTGTATGACTTATTTGAGTACATTTTGGTGTAAAATTTATTGTGCTGGAATGTCATAGTGTGCGGCATTTATAAAGGATAAAATTAATTGCTATATGTCATTGTGCAACCGCCATTATATACAGGGTGGAGTTCAATAAAATGACACTATGGAAAAACACACAGACTTTTTAGTTGGTCAAATTGGAGGCGTTGCTACCTCCAGTAAGATGATTCGATATTGTTGGCTTGATTACCTTAAAGGGCAACAACAGGATAGAGCTTCCTCAAATTTTGATTACAATTTATAAGTGTTAATATGTTATTTGTGGATGTATGTTTTTGACAGTTAGTATTGTATCTTCTCTTCATACTTCTACATAGTTGAGTAAACCCACCTTTACATTTATGTCATGTTTGAATTTATGGATGAATTTAAGGATTTATTGATGAAATAGAGTGGATTTATTATTAATATTTATTATTTTATGATTTTATTAAAATTATTATTATTAGTTGTTATTTTTATTATATTATATTATATAATTAATTATATTTATTTTATTATAATAAGTATAAATATTAATAAATTAATAATAATAATTAATTATATAAAAAATTACAATAAAGATTGCTTTCTTCGTAATTTTTCTCTATAATGCGAAGAAAGAATGATGTAAGAAATTTTTCTACTTTTTCATTTTTTATTAAATTTTTATTCTTTGAATTTTTTGCTTTCATCATAATTCGTTGCTTTGTATTCCTGAGTAAATCGAAGCAAACAGAACCTTAGAGCATGTATTAAACGTGTGAAGACATGGTTCTCTTGTCTATTGGCTTGTTTGTTTGATCATATGGAAAGTTGGGTATCACGAAAATGTAAAAAAAAAAGTGTAGATTTTAATAAATAAAAAATAGTTAATAATTTTAACTATAATAATATATTTATAAATAATAATTAGAATAATAAGATTATAAAATAATAATAATTAATTAAAATAATAATAATTAAAATGAATTTATAAAATAATAATAATTTAATTTTTATTTTAAAATAATTAATAATCTTATAATTAAAAAGTTATTTTATTAATTATACTTATTATATTATTTACAAATTTGTATAAATATTTTATTTATTTGATTATTTTTTTCTTAATTCAAATAACTTAACTTTTTATATATAATTTTTCAAATCAATTTATTTTCATCTTAAATTAACTCATTTTTATCTCAAATATATTCTTTCAAATCTACTTTATGATCTAACCAAAAATAATTTATATATACTAATTTGTGGATAAACAATTTATGTTTGCTTTACTGATTCAACAAAAGAACTTTTTGCTTTTTCTCGTTCGGCTTCACAAGTTACAAGTTAAACTTATAAGTTGAATTGAAACATTTTTTCTCTGTATCTATACCATCAAATAGAGACATTGCTTTATAATGGTACCTGTAACGTTATGAAAATTATAGTATCTTTAAATATAATAAATATAATATTTAAAAACTTTCATTATTATACCGAACGAATCAATTAATTATCATATAAATATTAAATGAAGAGAAAATTTTTAAAATATATATTTATCTGTCAACACAAATAAATATACTGTACAAATAAATAGACTGTAACCATCGTTTAAATTATAAAAATTAAAACTTTAATATATATATATATATATATGAGAAATTTAAAATAAAAAGACCATGTATAATTAAGATGATTGGATTATATTTAAATTTTGTAATTATATATAATTAATAATATATAAACTGACGAGATATCATTAATTATATATAATTACAAAATTTAAATATAGTCTAACCATCTTAGTTACTATATATATATATATTATTCATTTATGATATTATAATATAATTCAGGAATTTATCAATCAAATTTAATCTTGTATTTAATAATTTTTTAAAACCATAATATATATACTTAATTAATGTACTCATTCGAAAAATATTGAGAAGAGTTATATCAATATTCAATATATGTGGTAATTGAACAAAACTTGTGCCTACGTGTCTTGGTAGGTAACCACTGCAAATTTTCATCCAATTAGTTTTAATCCAGCTTTATCGCATCTTATAAGTATTACTTTAGATCTATTCATTCTCTCTTTTTTTACTTTTGGACGCACTTACTCACTTTATACGTGATTGATTTCATAATTATCTCCTGATTTAAGTGTTAGGGTGTCTTGTATAGATGTACTTTCTTTATTTGTTTGATTTTCAAGTTCATATCAAGCACACAATTTTAATTTTGGATCAAGTCACTTGCAAATTATCTTGAAAGATTTATAGTTACATCCTGATAAGAATATTTTATATCCATCAAGAATATTTCATATCCACCGTGAAACTTGAGTAAAACTTTTGTCAGACTATAATTTATGATTTTTTGTTAGTTTCATTCCATTTTAAAATGAATATTTTCTACAAGAGCAAATACCCTTACATCTACCGAAAGTGACTCACGAATTATGGAGGCCAAATATGTTAACAAATTCTCAACATCTTCAATGACAATTTAGTTAACATAATGATCTATAGGACACGTGTCCACACTCCTCAAAATCTCTACACTATTGGTTAGGAATATTCACATTCAAAGATGAGTTAAAAGGTGGTTTAAACCTTCCTTGTAAATTCATTGGATGAAGCATGTATCAACTACTATTAGACAAGGTTAGAATTAAAACCAAACGTGCTTGTGTGAGCTCGTGGACGAGCTTCAAAGACTGATCTCCAAAAGATCAATTTTCATAGACGAACTCCTAAAGGCTGACTTCTATGGCCAAGTTTCCGAGCCCGATCTTCAAAAGGCTAACCTCTATGGTCAAACTTTAAAAAGTTGATTTCCCTGGCCAAGCTCACCTAAGGCCGAGTTTTGAAACTGAGCTCTTTCGAGATCAATCTCCAAAAAGCCAACCTCCATGGTCGAACTCTAAAAGGCTGATCTCCGTTTATTCTTATAATTGAGCTCCAGGCGGCTAAGCTATGTGGCTGAGCTTGAGAAGGCCGATCTCCATAATACCGATCTCTTTGGTTGAGCACCTTAAGACCGAGCTCTATAAGGTTGATTTCTATGACTGAGCTTTAGAAGGTTGAGCTTCATGGTTGATCTCCATGACAAAGCTCCAAAGGTCGAGCTCCTAAGCCGATTCCTAGACGGAGCTCCATAAGATTGATCTCCATAACTGAGCTCTAGAAGCTCAAGCTTCATGGTCGATCTCCATCGCAAAGCTCTAGAGGCCGAGCTCCCAAGGTTGAGATCTCTAAGATCGATCTCCATGGTTGATTTCCATGACCAAGCTCCAAAAGGTTGATCTAGAAGACTGAGCTCTATAAGGCCGATCTCCATGATCGAGCTCCAGAAGATCAAGTTCCTGAGACCAATCTTAGTGCCAGAGCTCTAGAGGCCGAGCTTCCAAGTCCAATATCCCAGGGTCGACTTCCATAGCCGAGATCCCTGAAGCCAAGATCTTCGAGGCCGATCTCTATAGTCAATTTCCATGACCAACTTCGTTACTATGATCGGTTCATCCTTTTGAATCAATCTAGTCTTCGATAGACACACCTAATACCTAATTATTTATTATTGTCACATAAGCTTTTATCCCATCAGTTACATCATACAATACAAAACTAAACTAAATTCTTATAATCGAATTGAAACATAACTATATAATTAAAATCAAATCATAGATAGTGATTACTAACCTTGTATAAACAGATAGCATAAAATTGTATCAAATACACCAAAAATAGAAAAAAAATACTTTAAAAAAAAGTAACAGAAATGAAATTCTTCTCCAAACTTTTAAGTTAAGGGAGATGAGATATATGTATATAATAACTATGAGATATATGTATATAATAACTATTTTCATATTTTGGTAAGCTGTTTGTAAGTCTCGTGAATTATTTGGTTTAGTTAGTTGTTTAAATCTAAATTTTACTGATTTTAGTCCATGATTTTGACAAATTAATTTTTAATTGAATTTGTGATTATATTACACGTATATATTAATTGCACTTTACGAATAAGTCTAGTATGATGTATCTTATTGAAGTACATAGAAGTAGAGGATTTAAAAATGATCAGAAGTTATTGTTTTAATAGTTGAAGGATAATGTTGTAATGAGATAATATTTTAGATAACATTTTATTGTTATTGATATAGTATATTTTATAAAAACTCTCTTAATAAAATTTTATTTACTACTTGAATTAAAAATATATACTTAAAAAGATTTATATGATAAATTATTTTATTTTTATTTTGATATTATATTGTTTTAACGTATATATATTTCATCTTTTTTATTTTCTTTCTTAAAACATATATAAGTATAATCATAAAAGGTTTCATTTTTTATTTTCTTTCTTAAAACATATATAAATATAATAAAAGGTTTCCGAAGATAATCAGATAGCTACTGTAGCTATTAATGATAAAGAGTGCAATAATGATGTAGTATCCTTTTGAGAGCTTACAGTGTGAACAAGAATCATTGACAAGTGTATTTAAAATATCTTTATTCATAAAATCCTAAAATAGATAGAAACTTCTATTTAAAATATTAAATAAAAATCATTTTTATACGAAAAGATTTTAATTTTATCTATCGTCTAACCCAAATAGGTATTAGAGGATGGTTGCAAACACTTGATATTTATACGCTACATTATATATATATCATTTATTAAATTATAGCTTTATATGTATAACAAGCTATATAAAAATAGATTATCTGAATAAATGATTTCATCCAATCAAGATTTAAAGGCATAGGTTAAAATATTGCATTAAATATGAGTTAAATTTTTAAAGATCTGAGAATAAATTCTCAAAACATAGAGTGGGTAGACAAAAGAAAGTTGACACAGCCTATGAAATATTACAGGTTTTTACAATAGGCGATATATCATAACAATAAAATATTTAAATTGATATATTATTCAGCATTAGACTAACTGCTTGTAGTCATTTCTATCCTAAGATAAACTAAAATTGTAAAATTATTTTCAATTTTTTTATCAAATAAATATTTATGTCAGTATTAAACTAATATTGATATAGTCAATAGTAATATTAGATTTTATTTAGTATTGAAGACTAATAAAATTTAAAAAGTTTACTTTAATTTGATAGTTTTTAATAAATAAATAAATATTTATGTTAATCTTAATTTAGTATCGGCCAAGTCCTAGGTTAATAAAGTCCTTTTATATATATATATATATTTTCACATCTCAAAATTTTTATTTATCTAAAGCTACAACTCCATCAAAACATCCTTTTTCATGCTTTGACATACATTTATAAGTTATAAATGGAGAGATTTGATAAGTTTGAATCTAATATATAATTATGCATCCATTTTTTCATGTTTTGGCATACATTTATAAATTATGAATATAGAGATTAATATATCATTGTGCAATCTAAATTGATTAGCATGTTCTATTACATGCAAATAAAGAAGAGCAGTTATCATCATAAAAACAAGATTTTGTTTAAATCATCATTCCAGAAAAAAAAAAAAAAAAAAAAAAATTTTGTTTAAATTGAAAAAAAAAAAAAACAG
>Ga0209700_109611_pt1 | contig 10985 bp, 8 predicted proteins | sample SiratroredBW_FD_187528 | JGI IMG/M metagenome (GOLD analysis project Ga0209700, IMG submission 187528) | Root nodule microbial communities of legume samples collected from California, USA - Siratro red BW (SPAdes) (version 2) | ecosystem: Host-associated > Plants > Roots > Nodule | place: USA...
GAACAGCACTTTGACTTCCTATAGCGTGGCTTACCGTTCTAACGTCAAAACACTCCTAGATTGGCTCTCCTCCAATGCCACTAACGATGCCAGATTCTACAACACTACAGTTGCTAGCAGACACACAGCAGACACTGCCTATGGTAGCTTCATTTGTATGAGAGTCAACGACCCTAAACTCTGCCAACAATGTGTCATAGAAGCTTCCAAACTTATATCATCGCTTTGCACCATTGCAAAAGAGGCTATCATATGGTACGAACTGTGCTGTGTGCGCTACTCTGATCGTCGTTTCTTCTCCACTGTGGAGGAGAGTCCTAGACTCGCCTTTATGAATGATAAGGACTACGTGGGTGACGTTGGGCGCTTCAACAATATTGTATGGGATATTCTGAACGATTTGAGAAGTGAGGCAGCAAGTGCTTCTAATAAACACGCTGGTAAGTCTGTGAACATCACAGATACCCAAAAGTCGTATGGCTATGCTTGGTGCCTACCATACCTGACCAAAGAGAACTGCAGCTGGTGTCTTAGCGATGCCATAGCAGACATTCCAACCAGTTGTTGCAGAGGAAAATCGGGAGGAACAATAATATTTCCTAGTTGTGGTGTTAGATACGAATTATATGCATTCCATACGGCACATGTAAATAGTGGTTGGGAGTCTCCGCCACCACTTCTCAACAGTCCTCCCCCTTTTGCTTCACCAGGTTAGTTAGCTATGATTATCTCAGGTTTTGTATTCTCTAACAAAAATCCTTGGAAATCCATTTGCTCATTTATTCCCAGAGAAATAGATAAAATTCTGGAAGTATAAGTCGTATGATGTGACAGGTATCGTGAGGTGTTTAGAACGAACAGGGTACTAAGATCATTACTGTTATCACAATATTTTGTAACTATTTCATGCACTAGACATGAGGTATAAGTTTGTGAATTTGGCAAAATAGTAGGGTCAGATTGTTAGATTTTATCGATCAATAACACAATTCCCACTCGTCATATCATATGTTACTATCAACCAATGACTATTACGTGGCAAAGTTATATCTACAACACCTTGAGAACATATCCTGACAGGTGAAAGCATCATGAGTTGTCTGATAACACTAGGGGTCTTGGAAATATCTAGATTCATTCTAACCACTTTCTGTTAGCCATTCATTGTCATTTCATTGTCAGCCAAGCTCTTTTCTTCCTCTTCACCATTCAAGAGCAAATGCTTAAAAGATAAAACTCCCATCAGTTATGAGAAATATATTATTTTAGTTGCGTGATAAATAATTCTTCTTGTTGCAAAGTAGAAATGACATACGGTACAGATATTCTTGCAGGGAAAAGAAAACAGAAGACCCTAGCAATAATTGTGACTGTTGTTACAATTGTTGTTTCACTGGTGCTTTTATACTTGGGCTGCAGTTGTTTTCTACGTAGGAAAGAAACAAAGAATCAACATGATATTCTCAAAGAAAGCTGTAATGTAGAAAAAAATACACTTGTTCTTTTTCTTTTCACAACCTCAAGAAGCACTTCCTTTAAGCTTAAAAACTGAAGTCAAAATTTCTTTGCTGTAGTTGGGAATGAGAGTACCACTCTGGAGACCTTGCGATTTGAATTAGCCAAAATTGAAGCTGCAACAAATAGATTTGCTAAAGATAACATGATAGGCAAAGGCGGATTTGGAGAGGTCTATAGGGTAAATATTTACCTAGTTCCAAATTAAAAGGTAATAGTTGCATACTTATTTCCCATGTTTACTGAATGTTTTTCAGGGTATTCTTTCTGATGGACAAGAAATAGCTGTGAAGAGGCTTACAGGAAGCTCTAGGCAAGGTGCAGTAGAGTTCAAAAATGAGGTTCAAGTTATAGCCAAGCTTCAACATAGAAATTTAGTGAGATTACTAGGATTTTGCTTAGAAGATGATGAAAAGATACTCATTTACGAGTATGTGCAAAACAAGAGTCTTGATTATTTTTTATCAGGTATGATATTCTAAACTATATTAGAATCAAACAAAATATGTCTTGGAAGATGCATGACTTTTATATCTTATTCTGATTCAAACTTGTTAGAAATTGAGAATTTTCTAGGCGTATGTTTTGTTTTGTTTTGTTAGGTTAAAACTAATGTTAATCCTAGTTTTATGGAAGAGTTGGTTTTGTGCCCGTGATTAGGTAAAAAGTTACGTTGTTTTATCAGCTAAATGAATATAATTAAATGGAAGCACACATAAAGGCTTCAACCCAATAAAAAAACCTACAACCACTAAGGCTGCAGATGATTTTGAACAAAAATTCCTGCATATATCTTATACAGTACCTTCCTTGAGACTTCCTAAACCCTCATAGTGTCTTCGTCAATTGAAATACAGTGTTACAATCCAAGACCCAGAGAAGTTTTCTATCTTAAAACAGACCGAGACACAGGTACAGGTCTTCCGTGCATTATAGTCATGTACAGATTGATCTACTAGAGCCATTTTCATAATGTGGTTCTGTGATTACAGCACAGGCTCAACCTAAAAGATACATTATTGCGTCTTGTGAATGAAAATCAAATTGTATTGCACTGTGAAAATTAAAATCCTTGCAGAGGTAAAAAGTTATGTTAGTTCTTATTTTGTGGATACTTTTATATCTCTTTTATATATTTACCAAACAGACAACCTTATCTTTTTTAACACAATCAATTATACTTAGAAAATTGAAGTTTATTGTTCTTCTCCCTTCTTCCGTTGTCCAACTTCACAAAAACCCTTTTCCCTGTTATTTCTAGTTTTACAACTTGTTATGTTTTCTGATTTCATAACATGGTATCGAAAGTCATATACAAACCAGAAAAAATACCATAAGAAAGGATGGCATTAAGCATTAGTTCTTGACCTCTACCTCTAACATTTTAAAGAGAAAATTATGATTTGTGGACTGCAAAAATGAGAAGTTATTTGCGATCTCAAACTCTTTGGGAAGTGGTGAAAAATGAAAGTAATCCAACCCCTTTACCAAACAACCCAACAGTAGCTCAAATAAGATTTCACAATAAAGAAGTGGTAAAGGAAGGCAGAGCACTTGCTATTATACATGCAATAGTACACGACGATGCTTTTATCAATACAATGAATCTTGAGACAGGAAAAGAAGCTTGCGACAAATTCAAGGAGGAGTTCCAACACAGTGAAAGAATAACGAGGATGAATGTGTTGAATATGAGAAAAGAAATTGAAGCCATCAAAATAAAGGATTCTGAACCATTGAAGGAGTTTACTGATATATTTTCTAAAGTGGTTACTGACATATTATTGCTAAGTGAAGAGCTTAAAGATTAAAGAGTTGTGGAGAAATTTTGGTGTCTTTCGAAGAGATTTGAGTAAAAAATCTCCTCTCTTAAAGAAAGTAAAGATGTTTCTTAGTTTTAACTTGAAAACTTGTCAATGGTTTGCACGTCACTGATCAGAGAAGATCTAAGAATGGAAGAAAATGTTAAAGGCATTTTTGTGGCTAACACCAAAAAGCAAACCTTAAGATAGAAGTAGCTATAGAAAACCTCTTAGTGAGAATAAAGGAAAAAGAGGAAGAAGACAACAACAAAAAACGAGGTTGGAAAGAGAAGCTTCCACCTTGTCCTCATTGTAAAAAGCCAATGTCTATTAAAATGAGGGAGAAACTTTTTCCTTTGGAATGGAAACAAACCGCTTATTCAAGCAAGGTAGATGTTAGAGATTCTAAGACTAGAGACGAGGTCTTTCAATAATTTATAAATGGGTGCAAATCTCACTTTACAGACTGGTTTTGTAAGTACAGAATCGCATTTACCTACAATAAAAATCCGTATGTAATGGATAAAATCCGTATGTAATTCAAAATTATCTACAAATTACATACTAACAAAAATTCGTATGTAATATGGTCGTAGGTAATTTACATGCGGATTTTTACATACGAATTTTACATACGGATTTTTCCGTATGTAATTACATATAGATAAAATCCATATGTAAGTACAAAATATTTTTTAAAATAAATTATTTATTATTACGATTATTATTATATTTTTATTATTACAATTTGCATTATTATTATACTTCTATTATTACCAATTTTATTATGAATCGTGAGCTAAACCCACTTTAAAATATCATAGCCCATGCAACCTAAATAAGAAAATTTGAAAAAAAAAAATAAAGCTAAGCGGGGCCATACCCACACAACACAATATTATTTGCAATTAATTAATTACAAGCTGCGTAGGCTAGACCCACACAAAACGCAAAAATAAATTAAAAAAAAAATTAAAATCAAGCGGGGGCGAGCAGTGTGGGCTAGACCCACGCAAAATGCAAAAGAAAATTCAAAAAAATAAAATTAAAATCAAGCGGGGGTCAGACCCACGCATCACAATATTTTAATTAATTTCAAGTAGCGTGGGCTAGACCCACGCAAAACGTAACAAAAAATAAAAAAATAAAAATAAAACCCAGCGGGAGCCAGACCCATGCAGCATAATATTACAATAATTGTAATCGAATTAATAAGTATAATAATAAGTGTAAAAAGACAGTAAAGCTCGTAGGTTTTTGATACTTTGCGTGGCTCACGCTATATCAACTTTGCAACTATATACTCATTGTTATTATTCTTATAATGACCATTGTTATTATTATTTTTGTCAATATTAGTAAATATAATATTAATAGTACTAAAATAATAATATTATTATCTTTAATAATAATCATAATAATAATCATGTTAATATTAATATTAATATTAATTATAATAATAATATTAATAAATATAATATCAAAGTAATATTAATAACAATATTAATAATACTAATACTATTATTCTTAATAATAATAATATTAATATTAATAATGATAATAATTAAAAAATAATATTAAATATAATAATAATATTGTTAATTATATAAGTTAATAATAATAATATTATTATTATTATTAATTCTAATAGTGTTAATAAATATAGTATCAAAAGTAATATTAATAATATAATATTAAAATTACTCTTATTAAAAAATTTAATATTAATATTAAAATAATAATATTATTAATTATATATATATTAATAATATATTTATACATATACCAATTTTAATAATATTATTTATTTTTATTAATAATAATAATGTTAATGTAATTAATAATAATAATAATTAGTAATAATAATAATAATAATAATGTTAATAATAATAATTATAATTTTGATAAAATTAATTATTAATATTATCTACGGAAAAATCGTAGGTAAATTACATATGGATTTGGATCCATGTGTAAAATCCGTATATAAAATTCATATGTAAAATCCGTATGTAATTACATACGGATTTGGATCCGTAGGTAATAAATCTGTATGTAATGAATTCGTATGTAAAATTCAAATGTAATAAATCCGTATATAAAATTCGTATGTAATGCTAAATTTACATACAAATAAAAATCCGTATGTAATAATCTGTATATAAATGAAGAATTTTTTATAGTGTATCCTAACAAGGTTGTTGGGCTTATCGGGCAACCCATTATCGGACTGCTATCGGACCACCCTTACATCTAAGTTTCACGCTCGAGTTTAGGAATCTCGACGTGAGGGGGTGTGTTGAAGATCACATATCAACTAGAGATGAGACCTTTTAATAGTTTATAAATGTGTGAAAACCTCATCTTATAAGTTAGTTTTATAAAGTTGAGTTAGGTTTAAAGTCTACTTCTTAATAGTATACAAGTGTTTACTGTAGCATGAGAGACTTGCTCATTTTAGTTAATCATTCAACCTTAAGGCTAATGAAATCTAATAATTTAGTGCAAAATATATGTTGTTTTCAAGAGCATGATAATGTGCGTGATGTATTGGAAAGTAAAGCAAACTCTCATTTCCTATTAAAGTAAGCAGGAGAGCTACCAAAAAATTACAACTTATACACATTGATATTTCTTGTCGATGAGCATGACATTCGTAAATGGTAGTAGATACATTTTGTTGTTTGTAGATGACTTGATCAGTTGGGTATGTCTTTTTTAAAATAAAAGTCAAAGGTGTTTGCCGTTTTTCAAAAGTTCAAGCTTGGAGTTGAAAATGAAGTTGGATGCAAAATTAAAAAGCTCAAATTTGATAATGAAATTGAATATACAATAAAGAAGTTCAAAAGATTATATGAACAAGCATGAATTTAGCATTAGTTAATTGTTCCTTACACTTCTATACAAAACAAGGTGAGTGAAAGGAAAAATAAGACAGCTATGAAGATGACAACGTGTTTGCCCTTTAAAAAATCTTCTCAAAACCTTTTTGGACATAAATAGTTAACACCTCTAAATATATTGCTTACCAAAGTCTTGAAAGGAAAAGCACCTTTTGAAGCATGATATGGAAGGAAGTCTTTTGTGTAACATCTCAGAATATTTGGTTGTGTTTGTTATACTCTTATTCTATATATAAAGAAAGACAACCTACATCACAAGTCAAAAGTTGGTTTTTTAGGTATTGTAAAAACTCTATAGGTTACAGGATATACAGTCATTTGATAGAGAAGATTCTTGTTTATAGGTATGTAAAATTTGACGAGTCTTTTAGATGGAATTGAGAGAACTGTAAAGTAAAAGTACAAGAAAAAAAAAAAAACAACTTGAAATAGACAACCTCCGGGCACAATATTCAAAATTGAAGAAGAGGACTTAGATGACGATGATGCTAAATTTCCAATTAGAAGCACTAAAACTTTTGTTAAAATTTATGAAATTTGTAACTTTGTTGCTTTAGAACCTAAAGAATATGATGAAGTTGCTGAAATAGATGGGTGGAAATTTACTATGTAGGAGGAGGAAATGAATATGATTAAGGAAAATAGAACATGGAAACTTGTAGAAAAACCAACTAATCAAAAGGTTATTGGTCTAAAGTGGGTTTGTAGAACCAAATTTAATATTGATGGTTTTGGAAAGGCTAGATTGGTTGTTAAAGACTATGATCAACAACATAGAGTTGACTTTTCACATACATTGGCTCTCATGGCAAGGCATGATACAATCAGGTTGCTAGTTGCATTAACAACAAATGGGTTAGAAAATTTATTCTTTTCAAATGGAATCAACTTTTTAAACTTATTTGCTTGAAAAGGAAATCTATGTTGAATAACAACTACTAGAAACCAAAAATATGGACCCAAAAATCGTTCACTGACCGATTTAGAAACCAAACATCGTCCGCCATTATTTTTCTGGTTGTTGATGTATAGTGAGCGAATCAATGATTAAATTTGTGACCGAATATGTAACTGGATCAGTGATCGAATGTGTGACCGAATTAGTGACCAAATATGTAATTGAATCTGTAATTGAATCAGTGACCGAATTTTTCAGTCATAAATTTTAGTTACTATTCAACAGTTTTCTATTAATCAACCTAAATCCTTTATTGTTTTAGGCATCAAAAACAAAGTCTATAAACTTCAAAAATTCTCAATTGATTAAAACAGATTTCAAGAGTTTGGTATAGTAGAATTCACTACCGCATAAGAGGTTTAAACGAAGCGAAAGTGAAGCTACTATGTATGTAAAAAGTTAACTAATGAATTTGACATGTCCTTTTATGTTGATGAGTTGCTAGTGATTGGCAATAGTTCAGATTCCTTGAGAAAATATAAGCATGGTACGGAAACTTAGTTTAAAATGTCTGATTTAGGAGATACACCAATGTGATGCATGGATCTTCATTACATAAAGAAAATATGCTTTAGAAATATTGAAGTTTCACAAGCATAACTATAAATATACATTTTCTTGTAAACGAAAAGGTGTCACTTAATGATGTCAATAGCAAAGTAGAAGCTTCTATTTATAGAAGCTTAATTGGCACTTTGTTATATCTTACAACTACTACACTAAACATAATGTTTGCTGCTATTTTGTTGTCCATATTTATACATTGTTCTAGTCCAGTTCATTATCATGCAACAAAACGAGTATTGAGATACATAAGAGGCACAACTGACTATGATATATGGTTCTCGAAGGATGAGAGTTAGAGACTTTTTAAGGATACGCAGATAGTGATTGGGCAAAAAGTTTAAATAATGCCAAAAGTGCCTGAATTATGTTTTCTCATTTGGTACTGGTGTTTTCTCTTAGAATTCAAGGAAACAAGATGTGGCGTCTTAATCCATAACTGAATCTGAGTATATATCATCTGCATCAGCTATAAATCAAGCCAATTGGCTTAGAAAATTTTTGTGTTATGTGGGGCAACTACATAATGAATCTATATTATTGTCATATGAGTTTATAAGTCAACTGTGCATGGTAAAATAAAGCACATCAAGGTGAAATATCATGTCATTAGAGAAGCATGAAAATCAAAGGAAATCAGTCTGGAGCATTACAATTCAGATAATTATATTGCAAGCATAATGACTACAACACTTTCCAAGAACAAGTTTGAATTGTTCAGATCAAAGCTTGGAGTATTTAAGACAAATATCAAGGAGGAGTGCTAAAAATTCAGAATTTTCTAGATACTTTAAGTCACATATATTATTTTCTATCTTGCTATGCTTTATTAGGTTGAAACTGGTATTCATACCATTTTGTGAGAGAATTGGTTTTATGACTATGATTAGATAGAAAACTACGTTAGTTCATATTTTATGGAGATTTTTATACCCTTTTATGAATTAAACAAAGAGACAACCTTTTTGTTTTTAACACAACCTAGCTAGTGCTCTTAGAAAATTGAAGTTTGTTGCTTTTCTCCCTTCCGTTGTGCAACTTCACAAAAACCATCGTTCTTACTTTTTATGGTTCCACAACTTGTTATTGTTTTCTGATTTCATAACGTAACTAAAATGGTCATTTTTAAATGTTTGACTCATTTTTAGATATCAAGAAGCGAAGATTGTTATCTTGGTCTGAACGACAGAAGATTATAAGAGGAATTGCACGAGGAATTTTATATCTACACGAAGATTCTTGTCTAAAAATAATACATCGTGATCTTAAACCTAGTAATGTTTTATTAGATAGTAATATGAATCCAAAGATTTCAGATTTTGGTATGGCTAGAATTATTGCTGGAGACGAACTTGAAGAAAGTACTGGTAGAATTGTAGGAACTTAGTAAGATTTCATTCCTTGTTCATTCACTTTATCATGTCATGTTTTAACTGTCAATCATTGTTATTACTCACTAAACAAATTTGTTGATGTTTTATATGCAGTGGTTATATGCCTCCTGAATATGCAATGCACGGACAATTTTCTATTAAATCTGATGTATTTAGTTTTGGAGTTATGGTTCTAGAAATTATTAGCGGAAAGAGAAAAAATTGTTCGTATGATGAGCCCGATGTTATTGATGACATCCGAAGACATGTAAGTACAAAATTTATTATGTTTCTATTTTCTAAATAGAGAAAAATATGGAGTTGAGGGTTTGATTTGATTCATTGGCATATGAGAATTGTAGGCTTGGACAAAATGGACAAAGGAAACACCGCTAGAACTAGTAGATCCTCACATAGAAGGATCTTATTCTTGCGAAGAGGTCATCAAATGTATCCACATTGGTTTGTTATGTGTTCAGGAAGATCCAAACGATAGACCTACAATGGCCACAATCGTGTTTTACCTCAACAACCATTCAATCCACTTGCCTTCCCCTCATGAACCAGGATATTTTAAGCAAATCAGCAACATGACTACCAATAAAGAATTGGTAAATATCAGTGAATCCATCAATGAAATTTCTCTAACTAAATTTTTTCCTCGATAATATAATGATCACAGTCTTTGGTGTCTTATTTGTTGCTTGTAGAACATAAAATAGGTATTGAATGGTAACAAATCCATATGAACATTTATATCTTCGAGTGTAACTTATTAGTGAGGACTGATGCACTTTTTTTGGATGGAGGTTTTGTTGGACACTAGTCTAGCTGGATAATATGGTTCAAAGCATTACTATATTATTCTTTTACTTATTTTTATATAAGGGTTGGAATATTTTTAAAATATTTTTATTTATTAAATTTTTTATTGCTGATAAAAAAGGTAATAGACAAATTTCAAAAATTGGGACAATAAAACTTGAATTTTGGCAACTACATTCCGATTTATTCATAAATTCATCATAAAATTCATAATTTTGTAAATTTATAAAAAAAAAAAAAAACATCAGAATTTGAATTTGGACTACTATATTATTGAGTTCTTCAGGAATTCATTATAAAACTCCGAATTTTGTAAATAGATAGTATACTGGTTCACTTGCTTATGTTGCAACTCTATATGCACTATATCACTCTCTTTACTAAAATCATGTTGTGAGTTATTTGAGAGGAAATACTGCGGATAAAATGTGCCAAGAGATACATAACAAGAATCAAGTTCCAATCAAGATGCTAATGGTTTCGCTCTATTCTCTACTGATGAAATGTCGTTAAGTAATTTTCATTCGTGTAGTTGGTTAATTTCTTATGCATGACTGTTTCTATTTGTATGATGAACTTTTATTGTACTTATTATGATGGAGTATATTCAAGTATTAGATTTTTATAGAAAGCAATGGAATTTAAGAAAGAAAGATTAGGAATAATTGTAAGGCATCTAAATTTAATTGGGATGGGCTGGATAATGTAAATTGAGATATATAAAATTAAACTTACTTTTTCTAAAGTTAAAATCTCAAGTGATTTTCTAAAAAAAAAAAAAATATTCTCTCTAATAAATTGGTTGACAAAATAAATATGGAATTAATCTAATTTTTATAAAGCTAGGCCAGAAGAATTTTTGAATGAATTCTAGACTTAGGATAAAACTGTTTTCAGAAAATATAAAATGATTAAAATAAACTCTTAAGAAGAATATTTTATGAAAACGATGACTTTAGGGATAACGAGTCTCCATAGTAGAGAGAAATTGTGGTGCATTGATTCGTTTTGGGTTTTTTTTTTTTTTTTGGTGTAGTTTTTTTAA
>Ga0209700_109612_pt1 | contig 10977 bp, 6 predicted proteins | sample SiratroredBW_FD_187528 | JGI IMG/M metagenome (GOLD analysis project Ga0209700, IMG submission 187528) | Root nodule microbial communities of legume samples collected from California, USA - Siratro red BW (SPAdes) (version 2) | ecosystem: Host-associated > Plants > Roots > Nodule | place: USA...
TAATTGTTAAAGTAACAAACATAGTGCTAAATAATTAAAAAATTATTTGTTAATTATTATTATATAATAATTTTTTTTATTAATTGTTAAACCTAACAATCATAATATCAAATAATTAAAAAATGATAGCAGAGATAGAAATGATTTTAATTAATGTCATTAATTGAAATCGCCAGCATGTCACTTCTATTTTGACCAGTTTGAAATTATGCCTATCTAGCTGGCAAAATTTGTCCATTTTGGTAAATAAATTTTTTTCTACCCATTTTGGAAATTAAAATTGAAAAGTACACCAAAATGGGAAAAAAGCCCCTCCATCCATATACCTCCATCCATATTAATAAACATGTAACACAATTACATAGTTTCTATGTCGTCATTGCAAAAGGGACACTGCACACTAGTTAAAAGAACTCCTCTTCTCACCAAATTTTCTTTAGTTGGTACTCTGTCCAAGAAGACTCTCCAGGTTAGAAACTTTGTTGATGGTTAAACTTTTAGGTTATTTGGTTAAACCAAGCATGGGCCTTGATTGGTGTCTAAATTAAGTAATACATTGTATCCTGATCTCACCGAGTATACTCTCATTTTATCAGCAGTTCAAACCCAAGCATCCCTGTTCCTATTTTTTCATTAGATTTGATTAACTATAGTTAATAATTCTTCTTCCTTTTCAAACTCCCATTCTAATATTTGTCTTCTCCAACTTAAATGTCATTGCTAAGAACTATTATTCCACTGTCTTACTTCCCACACTAAACTTTATTTACAAAGTGATATTAGGAACGACCTACGAAACTTCCAACTTAAATGTCATTGCTAAGAACTATTATTCCACTGTCTTACTTCCCACACTAAACTTTATTCACAAAGTGATATTAGGAACGACCTACGAAACTTAAGTTTGAGAGGATCACTCACAGCTCACTTGTCCTCCCAAAATCTCATTCTGTGACCATCACTTAGCTCCTATTGTATCTTACTATCAAACTAGTTTTGATGATTTTCATGTCTGCTCACTAAACAAAGGCTCCTCCACCACCATGACAGTTTTTGATTGCCTGAATTATGGGACATTCTTCTCCAGAACTCATATCTAGATTCTAACACCTCCCACAATCCTATAATCTTTGTTCCAAGTCTCTATTTCCATTTAGCTAACAATGTTCTATTGAATTACTTTACATCTTTTATGTCCAGTCTCTCTTCCTTCTTAGGTAGACATATTTTGTCCCATTTGACCCAAGATATTTTCTTATCTTCACTCCCTCACCCCCACAATAAATTAGCTTGTATTCTTTTAATATAGTTGAACATTGTTTTAGGCGCCTTATAAAACGAAAAATAATACAGTGGCAGCATTGAATTGACAACTTTTATCAAACAAACTCTACCGGCAAAGGATAATACCTTTCCTTTCCACTTAAATAGTATGCTCCTAATCTTTTCTATATATCTTTCCTAAATAAAGCTCTTCTCCAACTAACATTCTGAAATACTTGAATGAAATGGACATAGGGATATAGTTCAAAGTCCTTTCATACAATTGCATCCTATTTCATCAACTCCAATAGAGCCCAACTTGTACTGATGAAAATTTATCCTGAGACTCGAGACCAACTCAAAAAGTAGAGAATGCTTTTAACAACTAGGATGTTTTGGTAATTTGGTTTACAATAGAATAATGTGTCATCTGCAAACTGTAAAAGTGTAATTTGTACCTGCTACCTTCCTACACTCACCCCCTCAAGGATCTTTTTTCTAATTGCCTCCCTTGCTAAACCCACAAGGCCTTAGGCTATATTAGTATTGAACATTAGACGGTCCAAAGTACCTTTAGAGGATCAAATCATTTGATAAAGTTTTAATGATAACAAAACTCAAGTATACATTTATATTTGATGACTTATACACATTGCGCATTTAACATTGTTATTATTAAAGCAGGAGACACATGGTCCATCAAAATATAAATTTTCTTACTATTTAATTTTATGTGTTATTGATTTGATTTAAATTGATTTTATATCATATTATGCTCTAACATTCAAATTTGTTCATAATGGAAATTATTCAAATTATTATGGAGTATTTAAATATGATTAATTGATTTTATATCATATTGTGCTTTAATGTTCAAATATGTTCATAATGGAAATTATTCAAATGATTGTGGAGTATTTAAATGTGATTAATTGATTTTATATCATGATGTGCATTAACATTCAAATCTGTTCATAATAGAAATTATTCAAATTATTGATGAGTATCCTTGATATAATTTCTCTATGTTATTTTAAATTATTTCCTATACAGACTTAATCAAGTTTAATGCAGTATGAAAATTAGAGAAACATTTCCAGTTTGAGCTCCATACATCAGAAAGTCAAGATTGCTCTGTTCAAGCATCCCAACGGCTGTTTCTAAAAGGCTACACATAGATGAGCAAGTTCAAGTTGAAGAACACAAAAAACAAGAAGAAGCAAAAAGAGAAATACATCATATAATACATTGAAGAAGATATACTGAGTGTCTATTATCAATTTGTTATTGAGAGCATATAGAGTTTGGGTTGTGTGAAACCATTGTGTAATTCTTCACCATTGTGAAGTAAACCCTTGTGAGCTTTCATTGTTCTCTCTTTTGAGAGTGTTTATTTATTTCTTGAGTGGCCTTGATCTCAGAGGGAGATTGAGACTGGTATAACCTAGAGAGGTTTGTGTACTCATGATAACCTTGAGAGGTTTGTGTACTCGTGATAACTTGGAGAGGGTTGTGTACTCGTTGTAACCTAGAGAGGTTTCTGTACTCGTTGTAACCTAGAGAGGTTTGTGTACTCGTTGTAACTATTTGCTAAATACTGGAACCTCTTGAATAGTTTGTTTAAGGGAGAACTGGACGTAGCCCAAGAGATTAGGGTGAACCAGTATAAAATTATTTTATCTGTGCTTATATATTTTTGCCTTGGTTGGTGGTTTCTATTTATAGCGAATTGAGTTCAGACTCCATTCAACCCCCTTCTGGAGCCAGCTGTTCCTACAATTAGAAACAAGAAAGGGGCCACTAGATCTCCTTTGGTGAGGCTACCATTAACCAATATTATGTGAACGATTTCAAGTATATTTTTATCCATTTAATCCATTTATTATTGAACCCAAGTCTACTCATCATGTAATACAAAAATTTCCAATCCCTAAATCATAGACCTTTTCATAATCAACGTTTACTATAACCTCACTTTTCCTTCTTTCAAAATCATCAACAATTTCATTAGCCACAAGGATACTGTAATACCCTAGAAAATAGCTCCAGAATAAAAACTAACATAAAGTTTAGTTTTAGAGATAAATAAGATAACACCTGAATATTTTTTTTAACAATAAAATTGTTTAAGTAAATAAAAGTTAGTTATTCAGTTTTTATTTTTATTATAACAGCTACCAACTATCTCTAAGAAGATATTCTGTTTTATTCTTATAAAAACTACCAACTCTCTCTCTCTCTAAAAAAAATTGTTCTTTAGCTTTTCTTTGTCTTCTCTCTAAAATTTCACCTTTCTTCCTTATCAAACTGATGATCAAAGGTCATCCCGAGATTCGTAGCATTGAGTAGATAAAGAGTGTCCGATTAGATTCTTAGATAGAGTTAGATTGTTCATTATTTTAGGGTTTTTGAGTATCTCTACACTATAGAGGTAAGGGAAGTTAGTTTTGAGTGTTTTTAATGAATATTATAATTATTTATTTTATTAAGTGTGAATTTGATGAATTTGAATTAAATTGGATGAATGTTTATGGATGGTACGATGTAGTATCAATGTTTGTGAATGATGTGGTGTGTGATTGAGACATAGTATCTTCAGGAAAGGAGATACCCATGTTGAAATTATTAGAATGTGCATTATTTGTGGATTCGATCTATCTAAGGAGGTATCCTAACTCTACTGGTATATTGGATTCATATAAATGAAGTTTACCAGTTAGTGAACAGTCGAAGGAGGTTCATATGGTCATGTCCGAGGTTTGAAATATGAGCTGATTGGAATAAGACATATGGATTAACCCTATGCATATGAAAACTGTACCCGATGTTTGAAATAGGAACTGATAAGGACAAACTGTATCTGAGGTTTGAAATATGAGTTGATCAGAATAGATGGATGGTACATAACAGGTGCAAACCTCTGAGTCTAACTCAATGCACGAGTCTTCCGGAAGTAGAAAGTCTAGTGTCTTTGTATGTGGGATGAGTTTGATTTGTTGTTGTTTAGTTGAGATAGATATTTAATTTATGAAAATACATTTTTCAAAACTCTTTAGCTTATCCTTCTTTTTGTTTTTTTTTTTAAATTGCGATGATTGTTTATTACATGTGAGCAGAGGATTTGACAAGGGGTGTAAATCCGTAGTGAACTATTGGAGAAGTTTAATTTTAATTTATTTTATTTTATTGTAATTTTGTGAAAATATTTCTTTTAAATATTGTGTGGAGAAATTTATTTTGAAACTTACGAATGAATCTATGGATATTTATATTTTATTCTTATATAACTTTTATATAATAAAGTTTTTATTATATAAAAAAATATGAGATGTTAGAAATGCTGTCTCACACTATAAAAATTAGTTTAATTTATTTTCTTTTTAATCTATATTATTTTGGGTTTACAACTTTTACCTTTCTATATATTCTTTAATATATGTAAAATTACTTTATTTATTTATTTTTCTAATTTGTACTAGTTTGAGATTAATGTCAAAATTTATTTTTTCATTCCTTATACTTATAGTGCGTTTGTTTTTCACATCTTCCAAGCTTTTACTCTCACATTCTATTTGTTTTCTCTTCATCAAATCCCTTTCATTTTAAATTTAAATCTTTTAAATAATATTTCAATTTAAAAAAAATAACGCAAATATAAATAAAAATATTAAATTTAATATATTAATATAAAATAATAAATATTATTACAATAATTAAATTTAACTAAATAATATAATAAAAATACCGACGCGTAGAATAATAATAATGTCACTGTTTATATAAAGTAGAGACCGACACCTCCCATGCGCATCAAATTGATTGGAATTTATGTGAGAACGTCAACAAATTGGTAAGAAGTAACGTTCCACGTGACTACGTTAGATTCACAAAAAGAAAAAAAAAAAAAAAATTTTTTTTTGCATTTTGTATGGAGCAAATCTTTATTTTAGTAGTTGAAATTCATAAATATCTGTCTTCCCATTTTTTGTTGTCGTAAAGAAAAATAACGCTCCGTCCAAACATGAGAAGAATAATTTATAACGAAATTCTTTTCATTTTATTACATCCATAAATATGATAACCATTTTGCTAAATTGAGTTAATTTAATTCAAACCATATTTTTATGCTAATAATTAAACTTTCAATCTGCATAATATTGTATATAAATTATTTATTATAAATAAAATCTATCTATCTAGTTTTATTTTAATTAACATTTAATTTAATTTCTATGTTTATGCATATTTATTTTAAATTGTAAGGATTTTCAAAAAAGAAAAAAAAATTATAAAAATTCTCACACACTGTAACTACCCCGCCAATTCTCCTTTCCCTCTCACAGTCACACTCGCGCGCGTGTCCAATTCTATTCGCCACTTCAAATACTGCCTTCATCTCAAGCAACCACTCAATTTTCTCCCAAAATATATCAATGAAGTAATTAAATAAATAATTAATAATAATAAATTGAAAATAATTTTTGACCTCATTCTCCTCCTCTTCCCACCAACCAAAGCAGAAGCTTTAATACCAAACAACCCGCACACGTTTTCTTCACCTTCTCCTTCTTCTTTCTCCTTGTTTCGTTTCCCTTGGTTTTTTTCGTAAATACAACCAAATTCCATTTCCCCCAATTTCTAGGGTTTCAGAAACCCTACCTGGTGCCATTCTTCCTTCTCACCTTGCTTGGTTGAAGGTCTGTTTGCTTCTTCTGGTTATTTTTGCCCTCTCCGATGAAGCGAATTTGGTCAAAAAAAAAATTCAACAAATAAAATGAAAATCCAGTGATTGATTAATTTTAACGTTTTTTTGGTTGTTCTTTTAATTTGTTTGCTGTTTGTGTAATTTTGTGTTGTTTTTGTTCTTGGAGCTTGGTTTGAAGTTCCAGTGGTTGATATTTTAATTAGTCTTGAGTTTTGCATTTTTTGTTGCTTTTTGGTTAGTTATAAACTGGGATGAGAAGTGGGAGTTGATTGTAATTAGCTTGATGAGGAGTGAAATTGACGAATTTTTTTGACGTGTTGAGCCAAAGGAGTTGGTTGCAGTTTAAGAAATTAACAGGATGGTGTAGTTTCTTGCTCTCAAAACAAACAGATCCTGTGTTTTATTTAGTAAAGATCTTGTTGTTTGAGTCTTAGGTAGAGGACATCATTTGGCTTTGTTTAACTCTTGCATTTGCACATTATAAGGTTGTTAGAGAGGTTAAAAACTCTCACTTGTTGAGACATTGCTCTTTGGATCCATGGTCATGGTTGAAAGGGAGATATGTTGGTCTGTTTCATACTTTCATTTCCTAGTAATGCCTTTTTGTGGGTAAGGTTGTCCTTCTTTGAGTAAGCTGACAATATTAAGGAGGTTGGAATTTGGAATGAAAATCAATTCAAAACCCTTTCCATTTAACTCTGCTCCTCATTTTCTGCCTGCTGATATGTTACTGTTTCTTTCCTTCATCTTTGCTTTACATCAACATTTTTTAAGTTATCATCTGCAGTAAATGAATCTGTTAATGAATGACATTTGCTGTGTGTCAAGAATTGAACCTGTGGATTCCTACATGTCATTAGATTTCACTGTGCGAAGATGAATAGAATTGACACAAAATATGCAGATGAAAATATGTATCTCCTTACATGATAGCAAAATATTACCTGATGCACGTACTTACTCTCAATATTTTTGCCAGTTCCCTTTTAATCATCCAGATCACCATGTCAAGTTTGGAGGAGCCACTTGGCCTTGACAAGTTGCCAAGCATGAATACCATAGATAGAATCCAGAGGTTCTCATCTGGTGCATGCCGTCCCAGAATAGATAATTTGGGTATGGGAAACTGCTGGATTGAAGGACCAAGCTGCAGCACATCAAACAGCTGCGAGTGAGTCAAAAATTGCAGTTTACGACAAGTCTACACTGAAGCATATATTGTTTACCTTATTTCTGCCTACGTCATAACATTACCTGAAGCCTATCTTTGGTGCAGTGAAGACGATGAAGAGTATACAGCAGAGACATTTCCATGGAGAAGGCAAACAAGGGACCTGTCCCGAGGTGACTCTTTCAGTCAAAAGACTATGACCATGGGGAGGAACTCCATGAAATTTGGGGCGAATGATAATTCATTTTACTCCTCAGATTACCAGTATAGTCCAAAGAGCAATAACATAAGTGTACAGGATATGGCATATAAGGTAATGCAAAGGCTGCAGTACTTTTTGTTCAAGAATTTATTTCCAGCTACTAAATTATTTATCTATATATTGGTTCTTTTTATCTTTTCATGTTCCGCATTTGCACCTTCTGTGTGGTCGGTGGTTTTAATCATATTTCTATGGTAAGTAACTTACAATTTTTAATTGGGCAATGCAGTTTATGAAAGGTATACCAAATTTTGTAAAGATAGTAGAGGTTGGTCCAAGGGATGGATTACAGAATGAGAAAAACATTGTACCAACAGATGTAAAGATTGAACTGATTCATAGATTGGCGTCTTCTGGGTTATCTGTCATTGAAGCTACTAGTTTTGTATCTCCGAAATGGGTCCCACAGGTATAATAGTTTTACCATATTTATTTAACCTCATTGATATTATGAATGACTGTTGTGGCGAACTTTCTTCCAGGTGCAAATGCATCCTGTCAGTTTCAGTATCATAAAATTTTACAGTGTGATTTGAATTTTACCTGATTGAATAACAATCTCTTTCTGTACCTTTCAGTTGGCAGATGCAAAGGATGTAATGAAAGCAGTTCATAATCTGGGAGGAATTAGATTGCCAGTTCTGACTCCTAATTTAAAGGTGCTAATAACTAGAACAACTATAAATGGGCAGATTTAATTTTGTATGTCTGATCTGTTACATTTATAGGGTTTTGAAGCTGCTATAGCGGCTGGCGCTAGAGAGGTAGCTGTTTTTGCATCAGCTTCGGAATCTTTCTCAAAATCAAACATTAATTGTAGCATTGAAGAGAGCCTTGCCCGCTATCGAGCTGTTACTTGTGCTGCTAAAGAGCTCTCAATTCCTGTACGAGGGTATGACTTCTGTTTTCTTCATTATTCTAACCATCTATCAATGTTATCTATTTCAATTTTTTTATTAGTGTGCATTTATTCCAGACAGAAAGCTCGGAAATTTTTTATTTTCCATTTTGATATTTTCTCATGGATCTGCTTTTATTGCCCTGCAAATTCTTTGTTTTTGGGTGGTACCTGTATATATTAATTAATTAAAGCAATTTATATCCTACATTGATGGGGATTTCTACATGTGCAGTTCCATGGGATCTGTTTTTGTATCTTAGTTTTAGCAGTTTCTTACTTATATGACTCTAATCTGAAGTGAAGCACGGATAATAAACATACCAATTTTATTTTGTGCTGTATTAATTTTGTTTGATCTCATTTCTCTCTCTTTCTTAACAATTGAATGAAAGAAAAAAAAAAAAAACTGTTTTGCTTATTCCAGTCTGTTTCTCTGTATTGAAATTTCATAGTTATGTATCATGCGTTGTTGGATGCCCGGTGGAAGGACCAATCCCGCCGTCAAAAGTGGCATATGTAGCTAAAGAACTGTATGATATGGGCTGCTTTGAAATCTCGCTTGGGGACACAATTGGAGTTGGTACTCCGGGTCAGTTCAGTTTGATATTTCTTTTTGAAAACTCGAAACTATTAATACCTGATCCAATATTTCTGTTGAATTACATTTATTTGGTGATATTTTTGTCCATGTTTTTCTGAGTAGTATGAAATGAACAAAAGTCAGGAATCTTCAGTGCTGCTGCTTCTTTCATTTTTGTTTGATCAGCCACCACTTCTATAATAAGGAAGATTTCAAATCTTCATTAGTTAGTCTAAAACAGTTTGCTTTGTAGTTATTTGTCCGTAGTTATGGTATAGTGCTCGATAATATCCCATAGTTCTTTGGCATATTGATTAATTTTACACCGCATCTTTCATTGAATCCTTCATTTATTGTTCTCAAAAACTAAAAGCGTAGCCTTATTGTCTCTTCTGAAATTAGTTCAATCACCTAGTCTTCATAAACGAAAACTTTCTGCTATATTCTGTGCTGGATATAAATCCATCTTCCTTTGAAAAATAATTGTAACAAGAGTATAGGGTCTAGACTAGAATTTCGTAGAGGAATTTCTTTGGTAATTCATTGATATGTCCTTGTTTTCTTCTTCTACATTTTAACTTTTAAGTATGACAAGTTTGTTGTCTTTTCCTACTCTACATCTCTCCCTTGTCCAGAAGAACATCTGGCCATCTTTGTAAGTTGTCAAGCATGCAGCATACTAAGATCAGTTTCATGATTGCATTACCTTGTTGGGCATGTCTTCAAACTACTCTTACTAAACAATTAATTACTACTCAACCGACTTGTGCTTTGTGTTGATTGTGATGTACGTTATCTTTAGTTTGGCCTTGCAACATGTTCTCTCTATGCGTATTCTCGATTCTTGATCCGAGTACGGACTGCTTATTAATTTATTTTTCTCTTTTTGAGACTCTGTGCCTAAGTCTGCTATGCTTTTTAACAAGTAAATAGTGTCAGATTTTGGCAGATTTTCATGATTGATGTCTAGCCCTGTGCTTTGTGTATTAATCTAGAATGTGAATATTATTTATGAAAACTTTCTATTGGTTACCCAATTCTGAGCTTAGTACTTATATTGTTTTCTGTTCATTCTGTTGTGATCAGGAACTGTAGTTCCAATGCTTTTGGCTGTAATGGCTGTTGTGCCAGCAGAGAAGCTTGCTGTCCACTTCCATGACACTTATGGGCAGTCCCTTCCAAATATTCTTGTGTCCATCCAAGTAAGTCTACAAATTCATCTGCATGTCCGTTGATGGAGTTTATTTCATCACATACAATAAAAGTTCTTAACTGCTTTGCCAACTTTTGAACAATTATAATTAGTGGACGCTCTTTACCATATATGAACAAAATATTTTCCCCTATAAGTTGGATTTGTATAACCAAATTTAAACTGGCGCACAATTTGTCTTTTGGCTTCTAACAAAATATTTAATGGACACTGATTTGTATCAAAACAGATGGGGATCAGTGCAGTGGATTCTTCAGTTTCTGGTCTAGGTGGCTGTCCATATGCTAAGGGAGCTTCTGGAAATGTAGCTACTGAAGATGTTGTGTACATGCTAAGTGGACTTGGAGTGAAAACCAACGTTGATCTTGGAAAGCTCATGTCAGCTGGTGACTTCATCAGCAAGCATTTGGGGCGTCCATCGGGCTCGAAGACCGCCATCGCCCTTAGCCGAGTCACAGCTGATGCTTCCAAAATATGATCCCATATTTTACTATTAAAAAAATTATATGTAGATGCTTGAAGAAGTGAGAGAACACTAAGTCTTTCATCTTCTTTACCCTATAATTTTAGTGAAAGAATAAAATGCCCATTCACGTTGATGAGTTGGGAAGGAAGAAGTAATGCATGTAATCTGCCAAGGGCAAGTGAAAGCTTTTTCATTTGAATGTAAGCCTGCAATTTTATCCCCATTTTTTTTTGTTTCAATTTGTCATCGTGGATTCCTTGTGTACGATGTTTTGTTAGCGTACATGTCTCTTGTATAATTATGAAAAGATCAAAGAAAATTATTATTTACAGTTAACAAGATAATTAAAATTATTTAGCCCTATATATATATATATATATATATATATATATATATATATATATAAAATTATTTTT
>Ga0209700_109613_pt1 | contig 10975 bp, 4 predicted proteins | sample SiratroredBW_FD_187528 | JGI IMG/M metagenome (GOLD analysis project Ga0209700, IMG submission 187528) | Root nodule microbial communities of legume samples collected from California, USA - Siratro red BW (SPAdes) (version 2) | ecosystem: Host-associated > Plants > Roots > Nodule | place: USA...
CTTTAAAAATAGGAAAGAAAAAAGAAGACAAAAACTTGATAAGTATTTTAACATTGTTATTTGTGTGAGCAAGCTTGGCTATTGTTTCAATCACTCTCCTCAGAAAACTAGCAAATGATGGAGCATTATGGTCTTATGCCTCTATAACAAGCCCAGAAGACATAACAAGGCTCCACCATCTCAGATAAGGTTATGATACTCCAATTGTGATGTTAAAGACAAAAAATTAAGAAGCTTGGTGATTCACACAATAAGAAAAAAGATGAAAATTCTGATATTTTTTAACCGGAAAAAGTTAGTTAATTACTTTTCTGGCGAGAGATCTAAGGATAAACGTACACCATTTCTTCAGTTGGTGGAGACGTGTCTGCATAACTCGGTCAATGCTTTCTTCCTCAATCTCATTTAGTAGATAAAGTAACCTCACTAGAGTTTGGATAACACCATTCTTCACCAAAATATCGATAAAATCCTTATGAACTTTTGCAAAAAAAAAAAAAAAAAAATTGGTAAGAAGGCCAAAAAGGATGTTCATGTGAGCATGCAAGTTTACGAAAAAATGTAAAAGGGGTGAGAGTGTTGGAAAAAATCAATACTGTAACACCGGGAAGATGAAACAAAATAAGACAACAACAGACCCACACAAAAGAATGACATCACCTTCATTCCAAAACCTTAAGAAATTGAGTTCGTGGATCAAACAAGAATAAGACATGAGCGATCACACACAAGATAATAAAATCATCTTTATCCCAAAACCTTAAGGTATTAAGTTATAGGGTCTTCCTTCTTATATGTTGCTCAACTTTGAATACCTAACAATCTCTCCCTCAAATTAGAGTCCTTTCAACATTGCTACACAGCGGAGGCATTTTTACTAAATGTGGTACTTACTCCCTCTCGAGCAAAAGCATTTTTACTATTCACAATTCTATACATAAGAGAGAGAACATACGTACCATGCTTTATGATTTTGCACAGTTTGGCAAAGGTGATGACAAGGTGGAGAAGAGAGTGATCTAAGGAGTCAAGGTGGGAGAGATTCTGGACAATGACAGAAGTGAAAGTTGGGCGAAGTCGCTTGTAGTGACAATCCCACACCTCTTCCACTAACTAGCACTTCAAGGTTTGTTTGTCACTAAAATCCATGCCTGAACACGTCCAAGAAAAGAAAAAAGGAAAATAATACGTTAACACCACTGTTCAACGTACCCGATTTGACACTCCTCCGTGGCACAGGTGTGTGAGTTGGCAATGAGAGAGAAAAAAAAACTTTGACATTGGGTTACGTGGAAGAGCTTTGGATTATTAGAAAAAACTGAAGAGTAATTTGTAACGATAGGGTTTCGTAGCATGAACAAAAGAGAGGGAAACGCTTCACTTTCCCACATTTGCAAACGCGTGCTGAAGGAGAGAGGATAGAGAACGTTTCACAGAGAGAAGCAAACCCAAACCCCTTAGCTTCACTCACTAGTTGAAAGAGGGATCAGAGAAGAAAGAATGCATCATCATGCGTTGCCATTATCGTTCTCACACACTCACTTGCTTCGTTGGAGTTCTTTGGTGTTTCCGGTCGTCAATCAGAGGAGTAAGAGGTTCTTTTTCGCTATTGTCGAAGGTTGTCTTTTGTCATCCAAGGTAAGGAGAAGGTCACTTTTGCTATGAAACATATTTTGTGTTTTGTTGTCTTTCACACTTGGGTCACCTTAAAAATCGTTTCTTGATGTGTTTTCATTGTTGGTTTTCGTATGTGATAGATGTATCTATTTAAAAGTTGTTTCTTGTTGTCTTTTGGTTTGCTGGCTTTTGTATCTCATACATGTATGCGAAAAAATGGTTTCTTGGTGAGTTTTTGGTTGCTAGTTTTTGTATCTGATTTTTCTTGGTGCGTTTTGGGTTGTTGCTCATGTTTCATACCAACAATGGTTTTAATTGCTATCAAGAGCAAAAGTGACCTTAGATGATAGAAGACGACCTTCGGCAACAGTGAAAAAGTACCTCTTACTCCTCTGATTGACGGCTGGAAACAACAAAGAACTCTGACGAAGCAAGCGAGTGTGTGAAAATCGTAATGAAAACGCACGGCGAGACGTTCTCTCTTCCCTGATCTCTCCTTCAACTAGTGAGTGAAGCTAAAGGATTTGGGTTTTCTTTTCTCTGTGAAACGTTCTCTCTTCTCTCTCCTTCGGCACGCGTTTGCAAATGTGGGAAAGTGAAGTGTTTTCCTCTTTTTTGTTAACGTTACAAAAACCTATCGCTGAAAATTACTCTTCAGTCCCTTCTAATAATCCAAAGCTCTTCCACGTAACCCAATATCAAAGTATTTTTCTCTCTCATTGCCAACTCACACACCTGTGCCACGGAGGAGTGTTAAATGGAAGTACGTTGAATAGTGGTGCCAATGTATCATTTCCCAAGAAAACATAGACGAGAGTGTAGAAGTGAGAAGACCTCTGTAATATAACAACCCTTTATAAATTTCCTTCTAAAAACTAATTATTTGTAATATTTTGCTTATCTTTTTCCTCTTATCCTTTCTTATCATATCTAATCTAACATATCATTTATCATTTATGTATTATAAAACCTGTATTACTGTATTTATTATATTTTTGTTATAATAACAAAATTTGATTATGTAATTATGATAATAATATTTATTTTTATCGAAATATTTAGTAAATGTATATGAATAAATTAATATTTATGATTTATATCTTATCATAACCAATAACTTTTATTCTATTATTTTACAGGTAATATTATATGTATTATTTTTTTCAATGTAATACAAGAGTGGAATAGGGATAAAATATTAAAAAAATTAAAATCAAAATTTTGCTTAAATGTAACTAATTGCATTTAGTACTGTGACCACCCCCGTACCCGTTACAAATAACTTTATATAATCTGCTTCATTAATATCATATACTAAACCAGGATTTTCGGCCTTAACAGGATTAATAAGCCTAGATCCATATGCAAATTTAGCTTCAAGATTAAGTGTACGACTCATTGGAGTAGCTGCAACAGAATGCAAAAGAGATTGTGAATTTAGGTAACTAATAATAAAGAAAATAATACTCTCTGTGTGTAATTCATTACATACCATACTTTTATCTTAGAGGAATAAAGTCATAATAATTTAGTCTTTTTTCTTTTAAACACCTTGAAGGTACATGTTATTAGTCTAACGTGCACAGAAAACTATGTTAGTGTCACAAGTCAATTTGATGTCATTCCTTACAAGTGAGATATGAATCAATCAAGTTTGTCAATTTGATGTCATTCCTTACAAGTGAGATATAAATTAATCGAGTTTGTTATCTTGTCTGAAGATGTGTATGATAAATAGTGAATTGATTCAATATTACTTTTATAAATAAAAATATGTTTCTATAAATATAACTATAGTTTTTATTACTATTTTACTATATTTATACTAACTTGATTGTTAGGATATACTTGATTATTAGGATATCTTTGTAGAACTTGATTGTTAGGATATACTTGATTGTTAAGGATATCTTTGTAGGTATTCTTTTCAATCGAGTTTAAGAAGACGATTTATCTTGTAAAACTTTTCAAATCAAGTGAGAAATAATTCTTAGTATTCCTAATCAATCTCTGAGTACTATATACTCACCATCCTAAGTATTTTACCCGGAACAATTAGTAACTTTGTAAAATCATTACCAGTAGTCATCAATGTAGACTTGATCATGGCAGGATACCAATTGGGTGAAATGATTTGACATATGCAGCTGCTGCAGTAGCATGAGGGCAAGCCATTGAAGTGCCTGAGATTACATTATATTGTACTTTTCTTTTGTCACCTTTAACACTTGAAATGGGGTCAATTGGAGACCATGCAGTTACCAATTCAACTCCAGGAGCAGCAATGTCAGGCTGCAATATCAGTAATTAATTCCAATGAGAAAATTGGTACTGAAAGTGATACATTGGTCTGGATTATATAGCATACAATATGTAAGGTTACCTTTAGAGTATTTGGTGTGATAGGATTTGGACCTCTTGAGGAGAATGAAGCTATGAAAGGGATTAGTCCGTCGTTTACTTCTTCACTCTTTAATATTGTGGCTGTTGCATTTCTAGTAATTGGTAGATCAATAAATGAGAAAAGGTTGAATTTAATATTTAAAATTTAGTAAATAAAACATTGATTTTGAATCAGTCCTGCTGTGTAATTGTCACGCATCATTTCGTTTGGTAGGACAACTTTGAAAAAAGAAAAAGGAAACAGAGAAGGAAAATCTGAATCTCAATGTAATGTCTTTTAGTTTAGAACCAGGAAATGTAGGGACAAAATGGTTATTGTCAGTGTTAAAAATATTTTCTGCAGGCTAGGCAAAAGTCCTTCAATTAAAGTATATATTTAATTATATTATAAAACATTAAATTTTATGTATATAATTACATTTTTTATCTAATCAACGAGAAAAAGAAACTTTTCTTGCTTTTTTTGTTTTCTTATTTCTTTCAGTCCAATAACCTTTATAGTATATCTATTTATTTCTATCAACATCTAAACAAACACAGATTACAAGTACAATTAAACCTTTTTCTTAGAAAAAAAAGGTTAGGGAGGATTGATAACTGATAGAAATGGGAAATGTCAAGGAAGATTCAACCAAAAGAGAAAGGAATAATGTATCATTAAAGTTCACACTTTTCTTTATCACATATATTTTACATCTTTAACAACTAAAGTGACTCCAGTGGATAACTCATGAACTTTCTTTGTTGAATTATCTAAAACATTGAATGAAGTGAAACTTTGAACCAATTTAAAAATAAAAAGATATATATTTGTCTGAGAGTGAAGAAGGATACCCGATTGAAGTTAAATAAGAATGTATAAGTCTTAGATCCCACAGAGTAACCTGCAAAGCAAGCAAGGCGTATGCTCCGGGCAAATCTTTAGGGTAATTATTTCCAAATATAACACCAACTGCCCCAGATAAAAACCCTACACTTGTAGGACTCTGAATGCTTTCAGACAGAACAATCTTTCCCTTCACTGAATGTTTATCAAAAGAGTCCTTTTCACAATACCTGACCAATTGATAGCGTATCAAATTGAAATCCAATTTTTTCTATTTTCCTACGAAAAACAACAGACTGTGTTAGAATTGATCATTTGCTGATATACCTGGATGTGGAGCTGTTATGTCCACCAGCAATGTTAGGTATATCTCCACCATATACAAGTGGATACGGTTTTCCCTTAAGATCAAATGTGTTGATTGAGACCCCCTGCACATGAAAATACTCACACTCATCACTAAAACTAAACCTTTATTTGAATATTTCAAAGTTAAGATCAATTCCGTTAAAATTATTACAGAATGATACCTCATAAACTGCCCCATTCCCAACTTCACCTTGGTGACAATCTTTCTGTCGAGAGTGCTTATGGGAAAATGTTCTTGCTTTCCACCAAAATTAACATTGTTCTTTCTGCACTCTTGCTTGTAAGAATTGGGGTAAGGATTTCTTGTAAGAATTTGGGTAAGGGTTGTTGGATAATTGTGACTGTATTTGATTTTCCATATAATTTATCTCATCACTCTAAGAACCATTAGGAACTTGGAAGAAACCATTAAAGTGATTGCCTCCACAAAAATTACACCTCATCACTGGTTGAGATGGAAACATGACTTATAAATTATAAAGGTAGCTTAGCCATTTCCTAGTTGAGAACTTCTATTTGTTGGGATAGAAGTTTATGTTGATCTAGGAGGACATCTTAAGAATTTCACTCTAATAATCACTTCTTCTATGCTTGTGTCCTTCTATGTTGGCTTTGCAAATTAATAGAAGTTATAAACTCAATAATAGTGATGACTTCATCTGTAGTCTTGAATAACAATAAGCCACCAAAAGAAACATCCAAAATCATCTTCGTCTATGGTTGAAGTTAATTACAAAAAGTCTCATGCTTCTTTCGAAGTTGATGTACCAACAATCTTCTAAAAAATGACTCATCAACAACTTGATACAACATTTACAAAGTTGTCTTACCTTTCGATTGTCTCTCTTTCGTTTTGTTTTGGATCGCCAAATATCTCATGATATTTTTTGGTTCATCGAAACCTTCTTGAATCACCTTCCAAGCATCTTGAGATACGAGAAGAACTTTAATTTGAATGTTTCAATTGACGGAGTTTGTTATTTTTATTAGTTAGGATAACAACAAATTATAAATTACACTCGGTGTAACACTTATGTCAATTTCATAATAGAAGATATGAATATTTGAATTTTCTTCTTTAGAAGAAATAACAAAAAATAGGTTTTTATTTTTTATTGGATATATTTTTAGTCAAATAGTACAGTATTAATATATATAGTCTCACAATAAACTCTTCAACTTTTTTTTTTTTTACCAATAACAACAATGATATAATTAACATTAAAAAATAATTCTTAATCATTCAAATTTCCACTTAACAAAAACGTATACCTCTTAACAAATTAATGGTTTTTAAGTTTAATACTTAACAAATTAATCATGCTGAAGCATATGTGTCTATTTGATGTTTGATGCTAGTGTTGGAATCCATGGTCATGGATTACAAGAAACATACTATGGGCTTGGATGGAAGCTAGACACAACAAAAACGTTATAGTGATAGTGTGAAGTGAATGCATATTTGAAAATAGTCCAAAAAATTGATTGATTGTGGACCATAGCATAACCAATTTTTACGCTTGTGAATAATTGTTCACTATGCAAATTTTTCTAAATTTTGTACATCCTGACGAATCAACAATAGATGGTTACTGAATTAACAATAGATGGTTAACTAATACTGCACAAAAAATGAATTGTAGTGTTATTGATCAGAACCAAGCAACCCACTTTCCTCATCATTTTTATTTTCCTGATCTGTTGTTTTCTGAGCTAGTTCCACTGCCCTCTTACTTTGCTGCCCCCAATCTGTTTGAATCAATGTGTACACCATCATGCAAAGACAAGAAGCCTGTGCAGCAACCATTCCAGACCACAAACCCACCAATTCATATTTGTATATGAAAGTGGCAAAAACAGAAACTGGCAATCCTACTAGATAGAATGCACACAAGTTTATTCTAGCACCCAAATAAGGCCTAGCAGTCCCTGACAAAATCCCACATGAAACTGTTTGAGGCCAATTGCTAATCTCACACAGCCCCAGAATGGGAAGTATAGTTGTGACCAGATCAATAATTTGTGTCTCATCAGTGAAGAGTTTCCCCCATGATTTCCTCACAAAAAACAACAAAATGAAGGCAGTGATCCCCAAAGTAAATGCTGTCATGAACCCAATTATGGCTGTACTTTGGGCCTTGGATGCTTGCCCTGCACCTAAAGAGTGACCTATTCTTGTTGTCAAGGCTATACTTAGGGAAAACGGGAATACATACAAGAACCCTAGTGTTTGAATAAGGATCCCCATGGTAGCAACAGTGGCTTGTGGATTGCTTAACAACCCACATAGAAAGAGCATTATCTCATACCACCACCACTCCAAGCACACTGAAATGCAACTAGGCAATGCCAAACTCAGCAATGGTTTCCAGCCATGAAAGGCTGAGAGAATAGTTGCTCCTTGCCAGGGTTTTAGTGGTTTCTTTGAGAAGAAAACATAGAGCAGCAAGCCTAAAGTCATGTTTATCGAGTTCAAACCAGTGGCTAAAGCAATACCCTTTACCCCTAAGTTCAAGTATGTGGCCAAGAAATAGTTGATGGGAAGGTGCAAGAGTGCTGCACAACATGCAGCTATAGTGACTGGGGTGGTTAAGCCTTGGGTTCTTAAGAAGGTCCTCAATGGATTAAGATGAGCCTGAGCTAGCAACTCTGGGATAGAGAATACCATATAAACTTGTGCAACTTTTGTGACTTCAGGGTCTTGACCTAGCATTTGAAGGATTGGTTCCATGTTTAGCCATAAAATTGAAATGGGGATGGCAACAAGTAGGAGGAGACATAGAGTTCTGAAAAAGGTTTGGTTGAGAACTGACCATCTCTTTGCTCCAAAAGCTTGGCAACAAATTGGGTCCATTCCCATTGTGAGGCCTTTGAGAACTGAATTGGCAGTTATGTTGGCAAATCCAAGTGCTAGTGAGCCTCCTGCTAGCTCCACTTTCCCTTGCCGACCCAGAAACAACATGGACACAGCAGATCGAGAGTACATCATTAGGCTAGTCATTATTATGGGACATGCAACCTTTGCAAGAGCTTGCAACTCTTCTTTCAACTGCATGCAATTGCATTTCTCACATTTGTCAGCAAAACCACTGCAATAACTTGTGCATATTTTGTTACCATGCAATTCTAATGAGACATTTCAATTTTGCACCAATTCTTCAACTCCAATTCCTATGTTTTAAGCAAGAATGCATATATAGCATCATTTGTCTATGTAGTGTTACATTTATAAATCAAGATCCAATGATTTTCTTCTGGAGTTCAGAAGAGAAAACATATATACCTTTTTTTCATTTGCTTCTAAAATGTTCAAATCAGTGAAATAGTCTTTATATACTTTTCAAAAAATTATCACTAAATTTTTATGGATCTAAATAGTGAAATAAAAACAATCCCTCACTAAATTTAATTATTAATTGTTTTTTGTGTGCATGGTTAAGTTTCTGCCAACAAATTAATGGGTAATACAGAAACAGTACCGATAGTATCAAAGTGTCACAAATCTAACACTAACACTACTTTTTATAACATTGATATTTGATAACCCATAATAATAAAAAAACTTATTTAACAACTAATTATATTAATAATTAATTAATTATATTTTAAATTGAATTAGTCATACATATATATATATATATATATATATATATATATATATATATATATATATATATATATATATATATATATAAAGTTATGAACTAAGTGTTTATTTAATAAAGGGTGTCAATATAGTTTTTATTTCTTCTTTATCTTCTCTCCCAAAGTGGATCGGTGCACATAATTTGTTAACACGAGACTAATTTCGGATTATTTAATCTTTACATCATAAATATAATGTTAGGATAATACCAATAAGAACTGACTAAACTCTCCTAAATCAATAAAAAACAAAACATTAAAATTAAGGATATCATTACCCAAAATTATATTAATTTTTTATTGGATCTGGTCAAGTTTTTTATTTCCATGGTAAAACTAAATAATAAATTAAGTTTATGTTAATTAACCTATTTTACCCTATGAAAACTTGAAAATCTTTTCATTTTCTTTTTATAAGTTATATAAACTTATGATTAATGATAATATTTAATAATTTTAATAAGTTTTTATATTTATTATTTACTAAATTTTTTTATTAAACATATATTGCCTTTAAATGAAAAATTAGCCACTGTGGGAATTTATATATTAGTTTTAGACTTTACTTTAATCAATAAAATTTGATTTATTTCTTAACTAAAAATAACAAAAAAATATCCGTTAAAAGAACACGACAAACCAAAATTCAATCTATTGGATTATTGAATTGTTTCAGATTAAATATTTTTCATTAATCGATTCAAACCATATTGGACACAATTACCCATAAAACCCTTAGAAGAATATACTTGAAAGAAAATATCAATAAATATAGATATGCACACTTTAACACTTCAAAACTTCTAAAATATAAACAACCGCGTCTAGACATGATCCTTTTCTCCCTGATTTGTATTCCTTAGAAAAAAAAGTTTTGTTTTTTACGTATATAATTTTTTACACTAAAATGTCAAATCACCTGAGAAAAGAAACGAAAAGTTAAAGAGGTTTTTTCTCTCCAGAAAGTATAAAAAGTTGATCAAATAATGAGAAGGAAAGAAACAAAGTTGGAACATGGAAGCTTGTGAATTGTTTAATTTACGCATGTTTGTAACAAGAAAAGCACAGAGCAACTTGTTGAAAAGAAAAGTTACTGCCATAATTCTGTTGGTGTATAAAATATGCACTTCTTATGCATTAATTATGCAGCAGGAAAAAGGAAGCAAAAAGAAAATTAAAAACTAATGACAGAAATGCAAAAATGCTTGCAGATCTAGCAGACATAGGCTCTAGTTCAGGACAAGCCGCCAACAGAAACTGCGATTATATGAACATGTCTCACAGACGTGCGCATATAGTTTAGGTTATAATGAAAAGATAATTTTATTTTATTAATCTTTTGAAAAAGTTTTTCAAAAAGATTGTAATAATAATAATAATAATAATAATAATAATTTTTAAAAATAATCTATACCTCGAGTTTCTGCATATTATATATAAAGCTTCATAGACGTAATTTTGAAGATCACAGTCATATTCATAATTTGTTTTGAAAACCAAAATCATGATTATGAATCAGGGATTAGTAGTTCCATGTATGAATCAGGGATCTTCTACTCTCTCAGTCTATGTTATGATCAAGATCACTTAATTATAACAATGTTAATTATTATTATATATATATATATATATATATATATATATATATATATATATATATATGAGGACACGACAGTGAAGTAGAAACATGGGAAAAAGGATTTTTGTGGTGTGAAAGAGACACAGCCTCCATATTTTCGGTCCCGATTCATCTGGATGAAGCAGAAGAATACAAATGACCTCAAAACAGTTGCATTAACCAGGATCCAACAATGACGAGCAAAATAACCTAAGGCATGGTAAGATGCATATTTCAGATCCCACATCGCTAGCTAACTTCAAGCATCAATGTTACATATTTTTGAAACATGAAAAGCTACGTAGAGAGGATATGTATCAAAGTTCTTCAAAACACTGTCATGTTCTTGTTAGTATACGAGGGACACTCTATACACACACTTTATATTACGATGATTGTATTTTTACCCTCAAAAGTTTGTTAATTTTCTTGTGTATGATGATAACAATATATATATATATATATATATATATATATATATATATATATATATATTT
>Ga0209700_109614_pt1 | contig 10974 bp, 8 predicted proteins | sample SiratroredBW_FD_187528 | JGI IMG/M metagenome (GOLD analysis project Ga0209700, IMG submission 187528) | Root nodule microbial communities of legume samples collected from California, USA - Siratro red BW (SPAdes) (version 2) | ecosystem: Host-associated > Plants > Roots > Nodule | place: USA...
GATGATGATGATGAGGCTTAGGGTTGAGGAGATTGGGCTTTCCATTTGCACCTCCCTCGATTAGGATTGCCACCCACAGCTCTTCGCAATTACCAAAACGCCCTTGGCCCTAACTGGTTAGTGGGGTTACTTCCTGCACCCCCATTAATTGAGATCTGCACCCGCACTCTTCTCAATCCCTAAAATACCCTTAACACTAGTTGGGTTCGGATTAGCGGATTTACTCCCTGCACCCCCCATATTACCAATGCACCCTGATCCAAAAATGAATCAGCCCATCACTTTGCAAACCATACCCTTTTTTTGCTTATGCACCTCCATCAATTTTTATTTCTTTTTTTTATTTATTTTTTTTAGACATCTTTTGTTTTGAAAAATAATGTATTTTTAGTTGTTTAACTTTATTTGTTTGTTTTTATTATTTATTATATAATTTTTTTTAAATAAAAATAAAAATTTGAAACTTAAATTTTGAAATTAAAACATTGAGACACTACTTTTAATAATGTTAGATATCAAATGGCCGCACGCGTCATGCGGTGTTTAATGTTATTATTCCAATGCTTTTTTTTTAAATATCAAATGGCCATACGCGTCACCCGGTATTTAATAGAATTTTGGAAATAATTAAAAAAATATGGGACATTATAGTTTATAATAATGTTAGATATCAAATGGCCGCACGCGTCATGCGATATTTAATATTATTGTTCCAAAGTTTTTAAATATCAAACGGCCATACACGTCACGCAATATTTAATAGAATTTTGAAAATAACTAAGAAATATGGGACATTATAGTTTATAATAATGTTAGATATCAAATGGCCGCACGCGTCATGCGATATTTAATATTATTATTTCAAGGTTTTTTAAAATATCAAATGGCCGCTTGCGTCACGCGATATTTAATATAAAAACTTTGGAGATAATTAAAATATTTTAAACAAAAATAAAAATTACGAAATTTCGAACCTTAATCTGTTTTTGCAGACTTATTTTTGGTTTTTCTATAGTTTTCCATAATAAACTATGGTGGCGACTCCTCTGTTTCAGAACCAAATTATTTTTTTTTTTGTTCGCCATTCCCCGTCGTGATACCGGTTGCGACAAGTAGGTTATTATAGAAAGTTCATTGAAGGATTTTCTAAATTAGCATGCCTTTGACTAAGCTAACATGTAAGAGTCAACCTTTTCAATGGAATGAAGCATTTGAGACCAATTTTCAAGAATTGAAGAAAAGATTAACATTTGCCCCTGTTTTAGTTCTTCCTTATCCTACCAAAAATTTTGAGGTATATTGTGATGCTTCTGGACAAGGATTAGGATGTGTACTAATGCAAGAAGGAAAAGTTGCAGCTTATGCTTCAAGAAAACTTAAAAAACATGAAGTGAATTATCCTACACATGATTTAGAATTAGCTGCAGTAGTGTTTGCTTTAAAAATATGGAGAAATTACTTGTATGGATCGAGGTTTGAAGTTTCCAGTGACCATAAAAGTTTGAAATACCTTTTGATCAGAAGGAACTAAACATTAGACAATGAAGATGGATGGAATTTCTTAAGGATTATGAATTTGAGTTACAATATCATCCTGGAAAAGCTAATGTTGTGGCAGATGCTTTGAGTCAAAAATCTATACATGCATCTATAATGATGATGAAGGAATTGAGTTTAATAGAATCATTTAGAGACTTAAATTTAATTGTAGAACTCAAAACCAAATAGTCTATGTTTAGGAATGTTAAAAATCTCAAGTGGATTCTTTGAAGAAATAAAGGAAGCTCAAGAAAGGGACAAATTTTTGCAACAAAAGTTGACCATAGGAATGAAAGGAAAGGAACCTGAACTCCACAAGGATTCTAGTGGAATCATCAAATTTAGAGATAGAATTTGCACACCTATAGATGAAGACTTGAGAAAATTAATCATGGACGAAGCTCATAAGAGTAGTTAGATTATACATCCGGGTACCACCAAGATGTATCAAGATTTGAAGAAAATATTCTGGTGGCCTGGGATGAAAAAGGCAATAATGGAATTTGTTGCACGCTGTTTAGTGTGTCAGAAAAAAAAAAGTGGAACACAACAAACCTTATGGAGAGCTACAATCTTTAGATGTTCCAGAATGGAAATGGGAAAGTATATCCATAGATTTTGTGACAAGTTTACCAAGTATTATGTCTGGTTATGATTCAATTTGGGTCATTATAGATAGATTAACAAAATTTTCTCACTTTCTACCTATTAATATTAGGTTTTATTTAGAAAAATTAGCTAATCTGTACATAAAAAATTATTAGGCTTCATGGTGTACCTCCTAGTATAATTTCAGATAGGGATCCTCGTTTCACTTCTAGATTTTGGGATAGTTTACAAAGAGCTTTAGGAACAAAAGTTAGACTTAGTTCAGCTTATCACCCCTAGACCGATGGGCAGTCTGAAAGAACCATCAAATCTTTACAGGACTTGTTGAGAGCATGTGTCTTAGAACAAACTAGAAGTTTGGATCAATTTTTACCACTGATAGAGTTTATGTATAACAATAGCTTCCGCTCAAGCATAGGAATGACTCCATACGAGGCTCTATATGGGAGAAGATGTAGAACCCCATTGTGTTGGTATGAAAATAAAAATTCCTTAATTTTGGATCAGAAGATAATTCAACAAGCAATTGATAAAATTAAAATGATAAGAGAAAAGATGAAAACTTCTTAAGATAGGCAGAAAAGTTATCATGACAAACAAAGGGAACCCCTTGAGTTTCAAGAAGGGGATCATGTTTTCTTGAAAGTTACACCTGTAGCTGGGGTTGGTAAAGCTCTCAAATCTAAGAAACTTTCACCCAAATTCATTGGTCCTTATCAAATTCTTAAACAAATAGGTTCTATTGCATACCAAATTGCTTTACCTCCAAACCTTTCAAACTTCATAATGTCTTTCATGTGTCTCAACTTCGTAAATATATTCATGACCCTCTTCATGTGATAAAGCCTGATATAGTACAAATACGAGAAAATCTCATGTATGATGTATTTCTGGTAAGGATTGGAGATCGAATGAATAAACAACTTCGGGGAAGGACATACCACTTGTAGAAGTATTGTGGAGTCAATAAGAAGAAAGCAATGCAACTTGGGAATTAAAAAGTAAAATGCGAGAAATGTATCCCTACCTATTTAAGACTTAATGAATTTTGAGGATGAAATTCCTAAAAGGAGGGCAGTAATGTAACATCCTTATTTTAAAAAAATATATTTTTATCTCAAAATAAGAGTTAGAAAACTTTAAGCATCAATTCATATTATGAAATTCTCATTTTAAATATTTTGTATTTTAAACAATTTTTTTTAAGGAAAAGATAGAGAAACAAAAGTATTTAATTAAATAACAAATAAATTCTTATAGATAAAATAAAAAAAGAGAGAAAAGAAAAACAAATAATAATATGAAAGAAGTAGAAGATAAGATTATATTAAACAAAATGTAATCATTATTTTTTAAAATATATATATTAATAATAATAGGATAAAGATGAAAAGATATTTTCTCTTTATTAATAGAATGTAATGATGACTAAAATGAAAGAAAAGTTAAATAAAATTAAAATTGGCTTATAAATAGAGAGATGGGGTGCAAGAGAAGCTACGGGAGAAGAAAAGAAGGAAGGAGAGAGGAAAGAGAGAAGGAAGAGAGAAAAAAGAGAGGGAAGAGAGAGAAAGAGGACAGAGATGGAAGAGAAAGAAAGATAGAGAAAGAGAGAGAGAGAGAACATGAGGGAGAGAGAAAGGAGATTTGAAGTAAAAGAAATTAGCATTTATAACTCTATTCTTAGTATATGTCTCAACATTTAAAGGTAAGGAGGGAGTGGGATTAAGCTTTATCTAGTCCTATTTATTTTATTTATTTTATCTCTAGTTACGCACTGGTCCCGTTTATTTTATTTTCAGTTATGCACTGGTCCTATTTATTTATTTATTTCATTTATTTTATCTTCAGTTTCGCACTGGTCCTGATTATTTTATTTATTTTATCTCCAGTTTCGTATTGGTCCTGTTTAGTTTATTTATTTCATTTATTTTTATCTCTAGTCTCGTACTTATTGTATTTTATTTATTCATTTATTATATCTTCAGTTACGTACTAGTCCTATTTATATTATTTAAATTATCTCTAGTTTTATGAGATTTATATTTATTTAAAGTTCTTGCTTTAATCCCTATTTTATTATATTTTGTAATAATTTAAATATAATTTTTATATAAATACGTATGAAGTAAAAGTATGTATTTTGATAAATTTGATACAAGAAAGTTACTTGTATGCTTTACTAGTTGTATTTGTTTGATTGTTGTGTATAATTTGTGGATTGAGATATATATATATTTATGACACAACTTCATGCTCATTGTGTTATGTGATTCATGGAAATGTCATAATTATGTTGGTGGTGAATGAGTCCTTGGTTTCAGAGTTGAAACCAGTGTAATGTATGAGTGTCTGTTTTTGGGAAGTCATAGTTTGGTACAACTAGAGGATGAAAGGAAGGACCGAGTGGGGACTAAGGAAGTATTCAAGTAGGTGAATATTTGGATAGTCAAGGTAGCGCCCTATACTAGGATAGTTCAGAGACCGAACTTGATATTGTTCGATACCTGCTCAACATCGCCAAGGTTAAGTGGTGAGTATATATATCTCTTTTATTGGCAGATGACCATAATTCTCGAGAAAATGATTATGATTGTATCAATGTTTTGATGAGATATACTCAACTACCTAATCACTTCCCAAAAGGCTTTTGACATCCAGGTGGGTCATCAAAAGTAGTGGTATATGGATCCATATGTCTGGTAAAGTGAGAATAATTCTTATGGTTTTGAGTCAAGTTATATACATCATTGTTTGAGGTTGTGATTATAGGCCCCTATTATTTGTTAAGTTTATTACGATTAATATTTAAGGCTTATAAAGACCTCAGTCCTTTCATGTTTCTCTTTCATATGTGCCTGTTGTACGAGTAGATGTAGAACCTGTTCAGTAGGAGTTGTCAAGAAAGAATCTTTGGAAGATTTTATGGATGACTCTCTTATGAATAACGTAGTTCTAATGTATTAGAACATATAAAATAGATAGTTTTACATTATGATGTAGAATTCTATTGTGGTGAACTTATTTATAATACGAATATTTATAAAAGATGTATACATTTATATTTGTGAAATGATATTATGAGTTATATCTTCTATGAAAAGTTTATTTAAAATAAAAAACATTACTCATAGATTATAAATAAATAATGAATAATTAAATAATAGTCATGGTGTTACAATCATTATTGACGAGAGTAGTAGATAACCAACTTTTTATATCATTCCTTATGCGAAAATGTTGTAATACCTTGTACAAAAGTGTATTATTTTAGCATTTGTTGTTTATACCAAGTATTGTAAATATTGTTACAATATTTGTGTTATATATAACCAACTTTTTATAACGCTATTGATGTGACTATATTTGTGTTATATGTAACCAATATGGGTCTAATTGCACAAGTGAACAAATTCATTTGAAAAATATGGTACTGATGAACATGTTTGATGTCAGTTGCCGAAAATACGTCTAAGACGTGCCCTCGTTAAGGGGCGGGTAACCACTAGAGTGATATAATGTCAACCACCATATTAAGGCTCATAGGTCATTAAAATGAACATGATGTAGTAAATGAAAGAGCGTGTTTAATCCTCAATATTGATCTAATTGCAAAAGTGAACAAGTTTATTTGAAAAATATGGTACTGATGAACACGTTTGATGTCAGTCACCAAAAATACATTTAAGGTGTGCCCTTGTTAAGGGATGGATAACCACTGGAGTAATATAATGTCAAGCACCAGTATTAAGGCTCATAGGTCATTAAAATGAACATGATATAGTGAATGAAAGCGTTATTAATCCTCAATATATGTCTAATTGAATAAGTGAACATCTTAATTTGAAAAATATGGTATTGATGAACACGTTCAATGTCAGTTGCCAAAAATACAACAAAGGTGTATCCTCGATAAGACATGGGTAACCACTGGGATCATAAAATGTCAACCACCAGTATGAAGGCTAATAGGTCATTAAAATGAACATGATGTAGTCAACGAAAGCGTAAGTAATCCTCAATATGGGTGTAATTGAATAAGTGAACATCTTCATTTGGAAAATATGGTACTAATGAACACGTTATATGTCAGTCACCAAAAATACATTAAAAGTGTCCCCTCGATAAGGCACGGATAACCATTAGGGTGATCTAATGTCAACAACCAGTATTAAGACACACAACACAGTTTAGTAAATTAAGGTCCTTATCGAACAGAACATAATTCATGAGCATTACATCATAACACAACATAATTCATGAACATTAATTAGAATAAAACATAATTATCAAGTTCAAGTGTTGATAGTCATAAGTTAATCCCATCTTAATTTCTTCAGTCCTCCAATGCATGGCTTAATCATCCATTAGGTGTGACTGTCAGGCTGGGTGTCATTAAAGAAGTGACGGTACTTAGGATCTGCACAAATGAGGTTTAAAAAACAACAACAAATTAATTGTTATAAACATTGGCAGTTTTGTTTTTAATGACTAGCAGTTGTTTGTATACCAATGTCTAGATTAAGACAAATGACTGGAAGCGAAGCACGAAGTAACCCATCAGTTGGTGGACTTATATCGAATTTGAACATTGATCGAAGTCGTATCCAGTCAAATAAATGCAATTAAATGTAGTACTAGGAAGTGACTCTTAGGTCGTCTCCCAAGGACCTAGATCCTGTCAAAGGATTAAACACACAAAGAGAAAAGGGGGGGGTTTGTTGTGAAATAACTAGATTTAATAAAATAAAAATAAAACAATAATCGAATTAGATTTTCTTAACCGAAATTTAAATTACCCTCTAGATTGGATTGCAATTCGCTTATCACAGGATACAAAAATTCAAACTCAACGTATTCAACCCTAATTTCAACTCGAATTAATTAACTATCAAAAATTAACCCAAGTTTTCCTTATGTAAATTAAGTATTCACATACATTATTTATTCCATCCCAATAACCCGTGACTCACTCCATTAAGCATGAACAGAGACACGAAATTCATATTAACTGAAACATTAAGCATGAACCAGTAAAAACATTAAGCACAAAAATAAATTGATGAAGAGTTAAGAGACGAAGAGAGCAAAAATAACATAACAGCAACCTCAAAGCTTCTTTGCAATCTAAATCAAAAGGATAACTTTATAAATTAGCCTTCCATTAAATTCAATAAAGCAAACAAAGATTAAATGCAAACGAAAATTAAATGCAAAATGAAATTAAACAGGAACGAAATTAAATTAAACATGAACGAAATTAAATTAAACAAAAATGAAATCAAATTAAACAGAAGTGAAATTAAATTAAACAGAAATTAAATTAAATTGCAGATAAAATAAATACAAAACCAATTTTTTCAGAGAGAGAACGAATTGACTCCCAAAAGCCCGAGAGTCAGAGCGTCCGTAACTTCTTTGGCTTCACCTCCTTTAATAAGCGGCTAGACCTAGGTCAGCCCTGAACACTAAACCTAATGGGCCCAAATCTTTCAATTTTGGTCCAATGAATAAAAACTGAAAATAAAAACTGATAATGTGACAACTCCTCTTCAATTCCAGAATTAATTTCCAAGCTCAATAAAATTCCGAAGTTGTCCTGAAAATAATAATAAAATTAGTTCAGAAAATTTGAATTAAATAAAATTACGAATTTCTAGTAAATGAAGCACCAACAGTAAAATTTAGAAAATAATTGACAGTTAAGCACAAATCACTAATTAAAATAGGTATAAAAAGATAAGGAAAAATAATGACTCAATAAATTCTCCCACACTTAGACTTTTGCACTCCATGGCAAAATCAAGATACAGAACAAGGAATAAATCCAAAACTATCAAAGAGAATGACACATCAAAAAGAAATAGAAACATAAACAAACAAATGGACAAGTTAACATCTTCCTAATGAATCCTGGAAAAGAAAGGAATAGACAACATCCAACACACAAAGGCAAAGAAGTAAGATATCTATGAATATCGTTCGAGCAATTCAAAGCATAACAAGAAAATCAATTAGTTAAAGAGGTGATCAAAATCAACAGAATCTCACAAGGTGCACTGTATTACTATATCTCTCAAGTGTTTAGGTTACTGTATATATATACTCTCAAGGCACTAATGAAAAACAAGCAACATTTAGACTTGGCAAGCCTCTAAAATTAACACCCAATGTACACACACATAAAGATCATAAGGTCTTTTAGGGTTGTAATGGGACTAAGGACAAGGTAGGAATAAAATATGGAATAACTAGCTAAAACTAGAGGAACCAGAGGAGCGATGGGGAATAAGTTGAAAATAAGCATATGAAGTAAACCCAACAATCTCTACTAAACCTCTAAAAGGAATAATCTATCTACCTTTTGCCTCAACATTTTTTTCTCATTTTTTTTATTTTTTTTTCGTTTTTCTTTTTTTTTTAATTTTTTTCTTCTTTTTAACATTCTTTTTACGAAAATAAGAACAATATATATGAACAAACAATATAAAAACCCTAAACCAATTAGCCAAAAATATCATATTATTTAACAAAACACCTGTGGTTACCCCTTCTTTAATGAGGGGACACCTTAGTGCAAGTGTTGGCGACTAAACACACATCTGTTCATCAGTCGCCAAAACTTGTATTAAGGTGTCCCTTCATTAGATCATGGGTAACCACTGATGTTTTGCCAGCTCACAACCACTTATTTGCCATTCTTGAATCAGAGCACACCTTAGTTAGCACACAAAACCATACACACAAGAAACAAACAGATTCAAACATCACAAACCTAAACCTTAACACAAATCATACTTTTTCCACCAAGAACCAACAACAACACTGTAAAACAACCATTAAAAACATGTTTTCCCTTTCCATCCATCAATGTTCAAACACCAAAGCAAAACATCCAAGTTCAGTCAGATAACCATTTCCACAAATTAATTTGTGTGCATTAATAATAGTTCTAACGCTGCATAAATCAGCGGTTACCCCTACTTTAAAGAGGGGACACCTTAGTACAAGTTTTGATGACTCAATACACATTTGTTCATCAGTCGCCAAAACATGTACTCAGGTGTCCCCTCGTTAGGACATGGGTAACCACTGATGTTTCGTAAACTCGAAACCACTTATTGTTTGACAAAACACCTGTGGTTACCCGTTCTTTAACGAAAGGACACCTTAGTTCATATTTTAGCGACTCAACACACGTGTTCATCACTTGCCAAAACAAATGGATTCAAACATTACAAGCCTAAAATCCTTACAAAAAACATTCCTTTTCCACCAACAACCAAGAAGAACACTGTAAATCACAAAAGACCAAACTTTACTTCAACCAAAAATGGAAATCAAACCACAAACGCAAAATCCTTTTATATTCCAGCAACGACCAAGAACAGAACACCAAAAAGACTTCCTTTTCCATCAAAAACCACATAAAAACCCAAACTTTACACAGAAATCAAACGACAAACAAAAGAAAAAACATCCTTTTCAAAATCACTTGAAAGAGCAACCTTTACTTCCTTTTCTAACATAAATGACAAAAAAAAATCTTTAGTTTACAGCAATAGAATGCAGAGAGAGCGAGGGAGCGAGAGGCCGGAGAACGCAGGGGTGAGAGAGGGAGAGAACGCAGAGAGTGAGAGAGCCAGACAATGAGAGAGTGAGAGAGGCAAAGAGACGCAAAATGGCTTTTGGGTTTCTCACACTTTACACGCTGGCTTAAAAAATTAATATTTTGACCAGAGTGTCAAATAGGTGTCATGCCAAGTACCAGGGTCAAAATAACATGTGACGTTGATCGTGCATGCCTCTCTCTCTCCTTGGTGTAAAGGTCATTAAATTCCCCACCATCAATGTTTCGTTATAATCTCTTCTTTCTCACTTTCACATAGGCCTTTCCCATGTTGCTTTCATTCATTCATCCCATGATTATTGCACGCAGTAGTTACCATTCTATATATCATCCTCATTACCTTCTTATTTCACGATGGTTTCCCACCAGTATTGGCTGCGCGTCTCAATCCCATAATTTAATTTCTCGTAATTTAACTTTATTCCACAGTTACATTTTGCATTTACCCCTCTCAGTCATTTTCCTTAAATTATACTTAATCATCCTCGTCAATGCCTTGCCTTCTTACATTCTTTCTGCTGAAGGTCAAGGATCCTCTTTCAATGCAGGCAACAGTTACAGCTCTGTCTCTCAATTTCTTCACCCTCTTCTTTGACCTCTGTTTTCAGTCTACATTCATTTGACCTCTCATTTTCTTCACTCTCTTATTCGTCCACTGTTTTCAGTCTATATTCATTTGAGTGATTCCATCATTAAAGACCCGTTTTAGGGTAAAGAGGTTGCTGCCTTAAAGGGTTTTTAATCCTAATTAAGAGAGGTAGTGGGGAATGTTAGAATAGTGAATCTAACACGTGTGTACGAGTTGAATAAGTCTAGCTTAAGAATAGGGTTAGTGGTTAGTTGCCTTAATAATGGGATCATGGGTCCTACTCTGCATGCAAATAGTTACGTTGTTTTGAATATAAATACTATACGCCCCACACACAGTGAGACACAGTTGGCAAAACTCTGATATGGTATCAGAGCCATAAAGATCCATGAGATCCATCTTTTCCACTGCTTCCCCTTAAATCAATACAATGTCTTCACCATCATTCAGCCAAGTGATTAGTGTTAAACTCACACAAGAAAATTATTTACTGTGGTCTGCTCAAATCCTTCCCTACTTACGTAGTCAGGGGCTGATAGGGTTTGTGGATGGATCCATGCCACCACCAAACCAAACGGTGGCTGTTGAGTCAAGTGAAGAACCAGGG
>Ga0209700_109619_pt1 | contig 10966 bp, 5 predicted proteins | sample SiratroredBW_FD_187528 | JGI IMG/M metagenome (GOLD analysis project Ga0209700, IMG submission 187528) | Root nodule microbial communities of legume samples collected from California, USA - Siratro red BW (SPAdes) (version 2) | ecosystem: Host-associated > Plants > Roots > Nodule | place: USA...
ATATATATATATATATATATATATATATATATATATCTATATATATATATATATATTGTTACTCTTAGTTTTTCTTTTAAATACAAAACCTTAATGACAGAATTATAAAATTTTAGGTTGAATTTATATTCATTGTTTAACTTAATATAATTCATGACTTTTTTTTAAGAAAAAAATAAATGCAAATGCAACATTAAGTCAATATCACTAAGTCAAGGAAGACAACCTCTCTAACTTTAGATGGAAAAATAACAAAATGTTTATCAATACCAATATTATTAACTTGTAAATTAGAAAAATTATCAATAATATTGGTAATATTTTGTGAATAAGTTTAATATTAAATATTTAATCATATAGTACTATATTATAAATATTTTATATATTTTTTTATAATGTATATTTTGAACTTGTAAGATATTTATCTTATACTAGATTGAATGATAATTTAAAGATGAAATATAATCAAGAAGTTTCTATAATTTTCACACTAGAAGCAATAGATTTATATTGTTATTAGAAACAATAGATTTATATTGTTATGATTGACACATCGAATTTATTGATTTTTATTAAATAAAATACTAATTATGTGTTCGTATCAATAAATAGTTTATCAAAGAATATAAAAAACGAGTAATATCTCTCAAAATATGAAGAATGATTTCAACTTGATCAAAATATTTAGTACACAAGATTGAGGTGTAAGATGATAGAAAAACGTTTTATTATTAATAGATAAAATATTTAAGCGGAGAGCTTGTCAAGTAAAATATTTAATATTTTTTATATCTTAAGTTTTCATTCCTTCTTCCAAATAAGACTCACATTATAAACGTGATTGAAAATTTATTTATAAGTTGAAATTATTATTTAAATACTTTTAAGATTTTCCTTCCAAACCATAAAGGAGTTTTTGAAAGATGTGTTATTGACGGTGTTGATACTATTTGAAAAAGAACTCTTAATGATAATTTCTTTCAACCTTTTATGCTAATTTTATAGTCACCATAAATCTAAATAACATATAAAATATGTAAGTTAAATAACAACCATCGCGGTAATTTTAATTAATATGTTAGTTATAATCTTAACTTATAAATAAACAAAGTTGGTTTTTAGTTTTTTCTTGAAATATTTCAGGATTTAGTTGAGGTTTTTCAAATTCACCACCATGTATCCTTCACTTTGGAATTTATATTCTTTATATCTCATTGAATTGATCAATATCATATGCTTCTAAACTCAACATTAAGTAACCATCAAATCTAGGAGATAAACGAATTTTAAGGTGATGTTCATCACATTCTAATTCTAAGTGAATGTTATTTAAGAATGAGTATATTATATTTGAATGTTATTCTTTGTATTTTTTTGGATTCTATCCTTTAGTGAATAATTGCAGATATGTTCAAGACTTGTTACTTTGTTTGTTTCAAAGTTTAATCCATGGATTAAGCAATTGTAATTTCCACCGTCAACCAATTTTTTTTTTAAAAAAATGGTATGATTTTGATGTTTTCTTAATCTAATTTGTGTCTTACCTTTACCGGTTTTGAGTTTTCATTTTGTTCTTTTATTCTTTTAGAGTTCAAAAGTGTTAAAATTTATCTTGAAAGATGTCTTAAAATGAATATGCTTTAGAAAGATTTGATATTCATAATCGTTAGTACGTAATTCATTTTTATAATATTTGTCCTTCGAAAACCCATTTCAAAATCAAATCACTCTAGGGCTTGGAATTCTCATAAAACTGAGAATTAAATGTGTAGAAAATACAAAGAAAAGTTTAAAAAATCTAAAGAAAGAAAGACTAAAAAATTAGATGAATTAGTACATATTTTTCGAAAAATTGGCCCCAAAAATTTTTGAATTCTTTGTTTGTTGATTTATCGAATTGTACCAACTATATTTAGTGGGTTTTGTCTTTTATAATGTATATGTTTTAGACACCTTTAATTAGAAGTTCTCGCACGAAACCAATAGGTAAAATTGTTAGCTTAATTTTTTCATTTTCAAGTGTCTTTTTCTTGTTTTTTGTTACAATTTTTAAGTCTTTTGTCATATTAAGGTGTAATCTTATGCAAATTTTTTATTTACCATTTTCAATTTGTTTTTTTAAATTTCTTAAGTTTACTCTTGTAGTTTTCATCCCTAATTTTCATAAGTGCATTTATATTTGTGCCTATTTCACTTAAGAGAAAGTATTTCATGATTTGAGTTTTAAGACAATTTTATTATGCATTTGGACTTCTTTTGTGAGTGATTTGAGTCTAGCCACTTTTTCGAGATTTTTGATACATCTTTAGAGAAAAAACTTAAATTATGTTTTGAGTGGAAACGGCTAGAAGAGTGATTAGGAAATTTTACAGTAACCCATATTCTAGTTTTGTGTTTTCTCATATTATTTTGTGTTGTTTTTGCAAAGATGTTTTCAAGCCTTTACAAAACCTAATGAAAATGATGAGGAATTTGAACCAAGAGAGTGAGAAAATGATTATACAAGAATTTCATGAAGTGGTAGAAAGATAAATGTTAGAATTGATTTTAAAACAAGAAAAATAAAAGGAAGATAGAAGAATAAAAATGTACTCAAGGACTTCTTATTACGAAAAAGAAAAATATTATTATGAAGAAAGAAAAAAGGTTTAAGAAATTTTCTCTACTATCATTATAAGAATTTTTTAAATTGTTACTGAATATGCATTCATGTAAAATATTATTATTAATAGATAATTTAATGGTTAATTTATTGATTAATTTTATCAATGAACTCAATCTGTTGTAATAACTGATGAATTTTACCAACATGGCGATTATATAATTTAACAGTTAATTTATCTATTATTAAAATTCACAATAAATAATAATAATAATAATAATTATTATTATTATGTTATTATAACAATAATAAGTAATAATGACTATAATAAAAATAATAATATACTGAAAAGATTATCGGTGCAGTAGTTATATAAATTCTGTATATTTTTATAATACCTGAGTTTGATTCCTTTTTCCAATTCACCATCAAAAATCAATCACTAATCTCTATATTTTCGTTCATTTAGAAAATTGTTGAAGAAAAATATTTAAAGGAAAACTCTACAGCTTTCATTCCTTCTCCTCCTTCTGATTTTGAAGGAGAACACATAAATATTAAAAGTGATTGAGACAGAATTATCAAATAAGGAAAAATTTTATAATTACGTGCATATATAAATTATGGAAAGAAAACAAAAAAAAAAGGATGAACACGTATTGTTCCCTATTTTTCCCCTATGAGAAGGGAGCACAATGATGTTTAATTTTAGGAAAAAGATGGCACCAGACATGCAATGTGCCAGTGGGCCATCTCCCTATCAATCATAAAAGGGGTTCCTACCATAAAGCAGCTGCCACTGGGACCCACAATATTCCTTTAAACCCTTTATCAAAAAAGCTTCCTATTTTTTCAATTTACATACTATATTTTAAATAATTTCATATATTATTTCTAATTAAAATTGAGGTTTTTTATTCCACAATACTTAAATGAAAATATGATTGAGTAAATAAGAGTATTTAAAAATGTTATTTTTGTTACCTTTGAAGTAGGGTAGGGGTACATGGAGAGTTGGATTCCCTACTGATGACATTGACTCCACCTGGTGCTGAAATTCAAAGTGGTCCATCCTATGGTCCCTCACCCACTCAAACCACCAAATAACACATTTATGAGACACCTTCATCTTCTGTTCAACCATAAGTTTCAAGATACCTACTACCATTTTTATCACAACTTCAACTATTACTCATCTCTTTACATATATTTCTATTGCAAAAAAAAATAATCATTTTTTCACTTATGAAAGACATTCATAAATACCTTAAATTTTACCAAGAAATAAGTTTCTTGAGTTTTACTAATTTTCCATTTTGAAACGTGGAAGGCTAAAAGGAAAATTCTCATCATAGGAGCGTGTTGGAACCGCTGCTTTTAACCCGATGCCGGGGATGTGTTTGATACGGGAAAAATATATTTTAATCATATAATCATGTATAAATAGTAAAAGTTATTGTACTTCGATTTGATTTGAATAACTTAAATATTATATATTGTAGTTATTAGGTCAGCAATATTGATATTTTTATGAGAACATATTCTTCCTTACTGCATTTTTGGGCAGTGTTTGACCTCCATAAAGTTGTCTCCACGGTGAGATTCTAAAAACCAATATTAATAAATTTGATAAAATTAATAATTACTTACTATCATTTTAATTAGTTCTATAAATTAACTTAATTAATATAAAGGTCTTGTTATTTTAAGATAGTTTATTTTAAAACATTTCATTTATAAGTTACTTAAGTAAACTTTTAGTTTGGGTTTATTTAATTTCTTTTATTATTATCCCTATATTTTCTTATCCTTTTTATTTTTTTTACATATTAAAGTTATTTTAATTTTATGAAGATTATTAATCAGTATAATATTTTTAGTATTTTTTGAGATTTTTTTTTTTTAACTTTTCTATGTAGTTCAAATAAAGTATCAACATTACAAAATTGAAGTAACTAATATTTTATTATATGATGTTACGTGAAATTACACACAATAAAAATTAAAAAATAATGTAATAGTAATTTAAATTGATAAATAAAAAACTTAAACCTTCAAAATAAAAAAATTAGCGAATACTCTTTAGATCAACTCATTTAAATGAAATGAATAATCTAACTATAAAATATATACATTTTTTAAAAATATAAATAAAATACTAAAAAAAGTTAATTATTGTTTAAAAAGTTAAAAGTATAATTACATAATAATGTGTATCTATAAAACATAAATTATATATATAATAAAATTTATATAATTATACTTTTTACGTTATTTCGTATTTATCAACTAATTTGTTAATGAATCTCTTTCAGCATTCTAATCTAAACTAATGTATTACTTTGAAACTTAAAAGATAATACTTTATAAGCTCTTTTTATGTTTAGTTGAATGAAGTTAAAATAAACTTTTGAATTTAAAATATGCTTAAATAATAGTGAGATAGAATAATTTTTATTTCATTTTATATAATTTTTGTATATTGATTCTAAAGAAGAAGTTATTTCTTGCACATTACTATGTGCTTCCATCCCATCTCATTCCCATATCCTTTTATTAATGACAAAAAAGTTTGCGCAAAAATTCAAAATTGTTTTCCCATTTTTTTCATTAAAAAATACTTGTTCCACACTAAAAATATAATAAGTAGAAAGTCCAGTCGTGCTGATTAAATATTTTAATAAATTTTACTTAGTTTTCTCAATCGCTTTTAAAAAAGTATACTTTATCCCCTAACACTTTATGATAAAAGACTCTGATTTTATGGAAAAAATATTGCAAATGAAAATTCTGAATTTTGAAAGTGATGTGATTGATTAAGGGGAATCAAATACGATATTTAAAATACAGTAATATCATACTCTCATATAATGCAAATAATTTAGATTCCTTATAGTTAAGAAAAGCACGCACTCAGGCAATCGGTTAATTAGAACTCTATGATGAAAATAAGATGATTAATATATTATCTCCCTAATTTCAGCATATAATACACCTTCAAAACTCAATTTGTTGGATTTGCATTCAGCACTTGACCCTAATGAAGTTATGAATGCATAATAAAGGTAATTCATTTTTTCATTGAAAAACAAGTCACTTTATGATTTATAATAGTTAAGCATTTTTATACATATGATTTTAAGTGAACTGTTTTTTATTTTAATATATATTTATGTGTTATTAGATTTTTTTTTTGTTGTTATAACTAATTTTCTTCTTTATACTAATAAAATTAAGGATATAATTGAAAAGTTACAATATATAAGAATTTAAAAAAATAACAGATAAAATAAACAAATTTTATTAGATAAAAACTGACAACCAAAAGGAAACAACAGAAGAACTTCTTCCTTCATAAGAAGAATTATAATTCTGGTAAAAGATATTTATAATTTATTTGTAAAATGAAATCTGAATTACATGAATTACATAAATGCAGATGATTTTATTAAATAAAACAAAGATAATAAAAACATTACTTAGTTTTGTATTACAAAGTTAATTTATATCGGTGAGGATAATATTGACTTGAAATTTTTAAATAAAATCTTAAATCTATTTTTTTATAAAAATCATGAATTATTTATACAAACCCATCATTAATTATTGATAATAGATAAAAAAAAATCACTCCAGTCAAAACTTGTATCATTTATTTTAGTTATATTCAATCTTGGAGGACAAAGATGGGTACGAGAAAAAGAAAAAGAAAAAGAAAATGCCATTTGATTAACACTACAATGACTCAATCATTTCTGCACTGTGTTGAAAGCAGCACTTTCAAAACCGAATTAAACACGTGGAGCCCACCGATTTAATTATGAACAGCCACTCTTTAAAGCTGATTGAACAAAGTGATCAAAAAATTATTGTGTTTCTTAAAAGACTTTATACAAAATGACAGAGAGCATAGCAGAAATGAAACCCCAAAAATATGCACAGTAGAGAGAGAGGGATAGATAGATAGAAGGAAACACAAAACTCCACACCAGTAACAAAACCTCACTGAACTCCTTCAGCTTCAAGAAACAGAACAAGTTAAATCTGTGCAATTGAGATCCCAAGTTTATATCTCTCAGAAAGATACAAAAAACAAGAAAACAAAGCTCTTATTAGTATTCGCTACATCAAAATCCCTACCATTTCCCAGATCAAAACTTTTTCCTATGGTTGTTACATCAAGGTGCCTTAATTTTCATTCACAGATAGCAGTAGTATAGTCTTATATCATGTGAATTCAAATCTCAGATATATATCAGTCTCTAGCTTAGCTTTCTGTCTACGACCTTCCAACACCAGAGACAGAAAAACTGAACGTTAAAGGGCCACAATCCCGGTTGAAAACATTTGTTCCCTTGTGTATGATGAACTAGACGATTCCACAGATCTTGAAGCTTCTGATCTGCACCTCTCTTTGCGTTCATCCATGGATATTTGCCTCGAACGGCACTCGGTGCTACAAAATGCCTTCTCCCCTCTGCACACACAAAAACAAAACAAAACATTAGCCCAAATGATTAAATAAATAACATGATGAAATTTGAGCAAGAACTTTGAATATTTTTTTCCCAGTACCTGTACATGTATATGTCTTGGCCTTGGAGATTCTTTCTGCACAGGTGACATGTGCTGAGAAAATCTGATGTGGGATATGACGGTTCGTCATCTTGAATTAAAGTATGCGTTTGTGGGAATCTTCTAACACCACCAACGTTGTTGGTGCTGATGTTATAGTAGCCATGTGTTAGGATTCCACCTTCACCGCCATCGTAATAAACCTTTGTGATGGTCTTGTTGGGAACATGGTATGTGACATATGTGTAGTCCTCTGAGCTTCCGACGGGAATTTCGGTCACACCCTTTTGAAACGCGTTTTGTTTAACTGATTTGTTCAAACTTGATGTGCAAACGGCGTGTTTGGGCAGAATTTCGTGCCCGGGTTCCTCGGATTTATCTAGGGCCACCACAATTCCTAGACCAACACCACCAAGGTCGTAGCTTTTTAGACCCTTTGGTGATTGTTGCATCTTTAAGTTCATGTAATCAAACGGGCTTCTCGGACTTCTCGGGCTTCCGATAGCATCGAAAAGCGCGGCGGCGCGGCCACCGGACACCAAAAGTTCGGAGATTTTTCCGATCAGCGGTTGTGGCCTCTTGCCCAACATGACTATAGCTATATAATTTGTGGTGGCTAGATAATAATTGTGGAGAATGAGGATGGAGGAGATGGGTGTGTGTGTTGTTGTTGCAAAGATTAGTATTATGAAGTGTGAGAAGAGCGTGTCTTTTATAAGGGCAACATGGAAAACATCATAGATGTTGTCATATAATTGATGGAGTGGTTGGATTAAGCCCGTGGTTTTGTTTGGAAGTATGTGGGTGATGATTGCTAGAGATATGTCCAACAAGTGATTTTTAATTAATTTATGAAGTTATTAAAGTTAGGGTTATTTTACTAAGGAGATGCTTGTGTTGTGATTATTTAAACATTAATATTATTTTAAGGTCACTAGTAGGTGGGTCAGCTTCCCCAAAATGTCATTTTCAATGATTAAGACGTAACATAAAGAATTATATTAGTATTAGTTTAATTTAGCTTGGTGAGTGCGTAATTAGGTGGTTTGATTATACAAATAATACGGGAGGCCATGGAGTAGTTTAATTGTTAATTTTGCACACCAAGGTTGATCTTTGATTTACGTTTTCACCAATTCCTAGGAGTAAGTACTTTTTATGCATGTATGTGATTTCCGAATGGGATAGTTTCTAAGACTGATAATTATAACTAAGCATTTTAATGGTGCTTTTACACTGGAAACTTGACACCTTCTTAAGAGTATGATGTTTTAACCTATTTTAATAAATTATTTAATTTTAATAAGATAGTAATTAATTAGTTCATAATAAAGAAATTTAAGAATAATTAAATTATAATATATTTTATTTTATTTTCATGTAAGTTATTTAGTATGATTAGTTCAATCTAAATAACTTATGTAGATAGATAATATAAAACAAAAACAAGTATGAATAATAACAATTATAGATAATTCATTATAATAACTTTGCAAGAAATTAAGAGGAATTATGGATAAGTTTTATTTTAATTTTTCGAGAATAAAATTTTTAACAAAAAAAACATCCTAAAAATAATCAATAAATTAGTAAAAGAACATGTGTATCTTTATAAAAAAAGAAAATTATATTTCATTCATGTAAACTACAAATCTATCTATATATTTGTTAACTGTCTATTATACTAAGAAAAACAGTTGAATAATATTAGTAGTAATATAATAATAGTAATAATAACAATTAAGGACATAAATTAAACTAAGTAGTTAATTAAAGAAAGACACAGATATTAATTGATTAAAAAACACCCTTTGTTTTGGGTTTTTATTGAAGCTTTGTTTTGTTCTCCGAAAAGAATCTTAACCATTGGATACAGTGGGACGTGTCCACGGTTTAAGTAACTATGCAGGGCATGGATTGAATGCAGGATCGGTATGAGTTATACTTGTCTTTAGTTGATGGAGTCTTAAACTTTCATAAAATTAATTATTTGGATTTATACAATTGTCTTAAACTTTCAGATTCTAGTAACTTCCACTATAAATAGTTTAATTAAGATTAAATTTAAATAGAAAGAAACTAAAATATTTAGCACAAATAAGATTACAATATAAACAAATCAATAATATTAATTGTTTTACTTAAATATATTATACTGCAAAAAATAACTGAACCTTTATACTTGGAAACCTAATACTGTATTTAGAGTCCTAATGACCAAAAGATTCAATACAAATTTTTCATATAAATTTATATTGAATGAATCTCTATGCGTTGTCAGCTAGGTGTCTTTTATTGCTAATTCCATAGGCATTTTTAAATTAATTCTTATTTACAATATCAAATTAAGAATGAATAATATGAATAAAACAAATTTGATAATTTGATAACTTTTCACGAGTAAAAACCAAATTTCAAACAAGCAACGTATATAAAGATTAATATATATATATATATATATATATATATATATATATATATATATATATATATATATATATATATATATAACCCTCAATTTCACACCATTTTTTTTAGTTTTTAGAAAATTTTGTATGAATTAGTTATCCATAAAAACATAATTGATTTTTAATATTTAAAAAAATAATTTATAAAAATTAGTCCAAGATAATTATGTTCATTCATTTGTGTTCACTTTATTGAAATTGTTATCTACACTGTAAATGAAGGACACCATTTACTCTTCCATATATGAATTTTCTAAAAAATAAAAGATTATTAGCTTAAAATATACATTTTAAATCAATTATTTAAACTATATAACATGTTGAATTTTTATATAAATATGAATGATGTAAAAAAATTTATTTTACGGAGGTCAAATATATGACATTAGAAAAATTATGTTCAAAAAAGGATGAAGGAATGTAAAATTTCTTTTTACATAAAAACATAAAAACATTTTATCCATGTCACTTCATTTACACGCATAACCATATTAAAACAATTTTTCAATGAATAAATTCAAAAATCTTGGATATTTGAATCTCAAGACCCAAACATAAGTTAAGAGCCTTTTCCAATTGAAAATATACATTAAATATATTCAGCTTGAGATATATATTCTTTTCTTAAAAATAGTTAGAGAAAGAGATTTAGTTAAAATATCTGTAAGTTGAAAATATAAAAATATAAGAAGAAGTTTTAGCATATTATTATTGACCTTTTATTCACAATACATTGTATATGTAAATATGTTTTGTCATTTTATGTAGGATTTAATTGAAAGTAATTTGAATGACGAACTAATTATCACAATAAAAAAGATTTAGATTTTTATAGTTGACTTTTAAATCATTAAGAATGAATTTCAACTATTGTAATAAGTGGTTGTAGTCAAGGTTGTAACAAGTGGTTGTAGTCAAGGTTTTAAGAGTGTACTTCAAATACCGAAAAACCCTCATAGCTCGGTGATTTGTACTTGTTGGAGCTTACAAATTGGTTAAGATGATTTATAATGTATGTGATGTCAGACCTAGTATTAGTTAAATAGATAGTTTTTCAATGAGTCTTCTATAAGGAGAAGAATCCAGAAGAACTTCACTAGTCAATAGGAAGTTTATGATTCATGAAAGTAATGATAGGAGCACAATTTATCATATCAACATCTTAACATTTTCTTTGACATAAATGTATTTCAGTTTTGTTTCTAACAACTTTTAAACAAAGAAAATAAGTTAAATCTCCAAGATTTTTAATTCTAAAAGTCTTATTAAACAAATCAGTAATATGATTAATTTCAATTATTTTGTTTCCAACTAAGATAAT
>Ga0209700_109622_pt1 | contig 10959 bp, 5 predicted proteins | sample SiratroredBW_FD_187528 | JGI IMG/M metagenome (GOLD analysis project Ga0209700, IMG submission 187528) | Root nodule microbial communities of legume samples collected from California, USA - Siratro red BW (SPAdes) (version 2) | ecosystem: Host-associated > Plants > Roots > Nodule | place: USA...
AAAAAATATATATATATATATATATATATATATATATATATATATATATATATTGATGACGAGGAGAGAAAATTAATTACAATTATATACCTTACGAGACACATTTTACAAAAAAAAAAATTAATTAATCTAAAATAAATAAAAAGTTTAAATTAATAAAAAATAAAAATGTTATTTCAAATAAGTAAATCTTGTTTATTTATTAATTTGAAATTTATAGTCGACTTTTTTGTAATACAATGCCGTATGAGAAGCATAATAATAGATAATATACCCGCAGAAGCTCTATCTCATGGATAATTAATTGGTCGAGAGGAATTGGAGTGAGAAAAAAATATATTTGTTTTTAATTTCAAAATCTGACTTTTTAATATTTTCTTTATCTAAAAATATTATCATTAATTTTTGTCAGTTTTTCTTTTCCGTCTTCCAACAAGGCTAATCTATAAAGGAAAAAAAGAAAAAAGACAAGTATGAAATTTCGGAAAAGAAAAAGAAAAAAAAAAATAGTCTTTATAAGGCGGTAAGGCTTGCGATTGCCACACGAAATGAAATAGCGTTGCCATTCTCCTAATCTCATTCTCATCCTCTTCTTTCTCTCTCACTCTCATCCGTTACCATGGATCCCTACAAGGTATTTCCATTCACTGTTCTCTTAATGTTTTCCGATTTCACCATTAGCAAACTCTCCGAATCTTCTTTGTTTTCGCCGTTTCATTTATCTCAACGTGTTCGATTTTTTATTGTTAATTAAAACTTTGAAATTTGAGCTTCGTTGAGCAACTGATATGGTGTGAATCGATTATTAGACTCTGTTTGCTTACTGGTTTGTGTGATGCAGCACCGGCCATCCAGCGCTTTCAATTCTCCCTTCTGGACTACCAATTCCGGTGCTCCTGTTTGGAACAACAACTCCTCTTTAACTGTTGGAGCTAGAGGTACCGATCCTAGCTGAAATTGTTGCATAATCACGCATTTGAATGATTTCTTGTTTGCTGAAATTGTTCACTCTCCCTTTTTTTTTATGCCAGCGAAGTAGTATCCTGGTAAATAATATAATTTTGTGGGCTTTACCGTGTTTTGTAAGGGCTATTAGTGCAGGACGTGTGGACCATGTGAATGAGTATGTGTAGACTATAGCTGACTCTGGTTTTTGTACTTAGTTACTACCCTTGTAATTACAGTTCACTGAATATTCAGAATGCAACATCTAAGCCGTGTTCGGAAAAACTTTTGAATAAGCATATATGGGTAGAAAAATGAAAAATATTGTTTTTAGTTCTTGAATATTCGGTTAAACGTGAGGTCCATGTACTTTTCTATCTGGTCTTCGAACTTTTAAAAAATATGTGTATTTAGATTCTCCTAACTTTAGAAAAATGGTGAATTTTTAGAAAGATGAACTAAAATATATGGAAGACTGAATTTATCAATTTTAAAATATTGGGATCTTAACTATGTTTAACCAAAAGTACAGACTAAAACTTTTTTTTCCTAGAAAAAAAGAGAAAAAAAATGAATTAAGTTTCTTCCATTTGGCTTAGATTAGCTTATACATTAAATAATTTGTAAAAATGCTATAATTTAGTTTCTCTAAAAGTTGATTTTATTTTATGTATAAATTAATTTAAGTTTTGTGGGAAAAACTTCTTTAATTTTCCTTCATATTTTTTAACTTATTAGTATTCATGAAAAAGTTTATCCAAATAGAACTAGCATGTATTGATTCTTTGCATTATTTCTATCATAGGGATTGTATATGTCTATGTATGATTTAATCTTTGATTTCACTCATCTATGTTGCAGCATGTTAGTTACAATTACGTGGAGAAAGATTATGATCTTTTTTATTTGAGGAGGAATATCTTGGTCAATTCCGTTTTTTTTTTTTTTTTTTTTTTTTTTCTATACTTTTGCGATGGTGCCGATTGGGTGGTGGCTTATTATGTGTTTGTCACACTGTTGAATAGCTGATTGAATTCGGAAGAATATTATTTAATCAGAAAAGAGGAAATTTATGTTATTTTATCTATTTTGGCAGGTCCAATTCTCCTGGAGGATTATCATCTTGTGGAAAAGCTTGCAAACTTTGACAGGGAACGGATCCCAGAACGTGTTGTCCATGCCAGGGGAGCTAGTGCAAAGGGTTTCTTTGAGGTCACACATGACGTTTCTCACCTGACGTGTGCAGATTTCCTTCGAGCTCCTGGAGTTCAGACACCAGTAATTGTCCGTTTTTCAACTGTCATCCATGAGCGTGGTAGCCCTGAAACTTTGAGGGACCCTCGAGGTTTTGCTGTGAAATTTTACACCAGAGAGGTATAGATTAATGAACATATTGCATGGTTAGAACATGTTTAGGAATTTTTTTTCAAAATATTTCGGCTGCTGTTGGTGAAAGATAATCTGTTTAAAACTAAGTTCATCTCGTATAGCTAAAACTTACAAACTTTATTGTACAGAGACAACTAGAAGAATCAAATATTTAGTTTAACCTTTAAAGAAATCCTCACTGTAACTGAGGTGCTAGTTGAGTGTCTGAAATGCCATAAAGTTTTAAAAGAAGGAAATATGGCAGCAGTAGTACTTTGGTATCGTACATTATTCCTAATTTGGCCTTGTGAAACAGGGTAACTTTGATCTTGTTGGAAACAACCTTCCCGTCTTCTTTGTACGTGATGGCATGAAGTTTCCAGATATGGTCCATGCTCTTAAACCCAACCCTAAAAACCACATCCAGGAGAATTGGAGGATCCTTGACTTCTTCTCTCACTTTCCGGAAAGCCTTCACATGTTCTCCTTTTTATTTGATGATTTGGGTGTTCCACAAGATTACAGGCATATGGATGGTTTTGGAGTTAACACATATACCCTGGTCAACAAGGCTGGGAAAGCAGTGTATGTGAAATTTCACTGGAAGACCATGAGTGGTGTGAAGTGTCTATTGGAGGAAGAGGCCATTAAGGTGGGAGGAGCCAACCATAGCCATGCCACTCAAGACCTTCATGATTCGATTGCTGCTGGTAACTATCCTGAGTGGAAACTGTTCATTCAGACAATAGATCCTGCCCATGAAGACAAATTTGATTTTGACCCTCTTGACGTAACCAAGACTTGGCCCGAGGACATTGTACCCTTGCAGCCTGTTGGTCGCTTGGTCCTGAATAAGAACATAGATAACTTCTTTGCTGAGAATGAACAACTTGCATTTTGCCCTGCCATAATTGTTCCTGGTGTATATTACTCAGATGATAAGATGCTTCAAACCAGGATATTCTCTTATGCTGATTCACAGAGGCACAGGCTTGGACCAAATTATCTGCAACTTCCTGCCAATGCTCCCAAGTGTGCTCACCACAACAATCACCATGAAGGTTTCATGAATTTCATCCACAGGGATGAGGAGGTAAGTTAAGGTTTAACTCTTATATCTTCTTATTTGTTTCCTGCATGAGAAGCCGGTTGCCTTGTTAACTACATTATTGCTGTTAATTCAGGCACATCCTGATTGGGTGATATTGCTATCAATTCTGTAGTTATTATTGCATTTTTTTCTTGGGACTAAACCTTGCCAATTTATAGGTCAATTACTTCCCTTCAAGGTATGATCCTGTTCGTCATGCAGAAAAGTTCCCCATACCTCCTGCTATCTGCTCTGGAAGGCGTGAAAAGGTTAGATTTTATCAATCGGGTAATGCAAATGTGGAGCATCTGTTAGCAAAGGAATTCACATGCCGTGAGATTCGGTTTTGATTCGGTTTTGTTTGTCGAAGAAACTAAGAAACCAAATTACACATTTTATAATTCTAATAAAAATTTCTGAAAATTCAAACTTCAAAGCTTTAGTCAAAACGTGTATTCCTTTGATATGCTTTTCTATTCTAATCTGTTAAACAAAATACTGTTGCTGAGCAAATATATTATGTAAAATTGCTCTGACGAGAAAGGAAGCAAATAATTGGACCCATAACATTGTTAAATGTTTCTTCATTGTAGAAGAAACAAATTACAAGATTAGGCTGTGTTCTTTTTTGGCATTGCTTTCGGATAGAAGAGATTAATGCCTTATAAACAAATGACAAGATAATAAATATCTCTTGTCAAACTGTTGAAATGTTGCCGATATTAATTAGTGCAAGAATGTATGAACAAGTCTACTTCTTATTGCAGTGTGGAATTGAGAAGGAGAACAACTTCAAGCAGGCTGGAGAGAGATTCCGATCTTGGGCACCTGACAGGTTCCTGTTATAAACTACTGATATGTTCAATGGGAAATATGTTTAGTGATGTCTAATGTCGGGTTCTCTCTTATGTGCAGGCAAGATAGATATATCCGCCGATGGGTTGATGCTTTATCTGACCCACGTGTCACCCATGAAATCCGCAGTGTCTGGATATCATACTGGTCTCAGGTGAGATAATGAGATATAGATTTTAGGCATGTCAATTTATCAGTGTATGAACTATTGGGTATGGTTTGCTCACATGATGTTCTTTTCTTGGACTTGTCATGCAGGCTGACCGTTCTCTTGGCCAAAAGATAGCATCTCATCTGAACATGAGGCCAAATATTTAATGTTGCTGCCAACCCCAGAATGATTGCGAGAGTTGCAGTGGTGTAAAGAGTACGATAAGAATGTGATTTTGAAACCTTTGGAAGGACTAATCCTTTTATAGCATTATTGTGTTGTATAACTCATAGGACTCCATGCATGCAACTCGTTGAGCTATCTTGATGCCGTTTATGTGTTAGTATTTATTTACCTTATCGGCATGTTTCCCTGTTGTTGTTGTGGACTATGTGTTCCTCCTTATTAATCTATTCATAAAGCATTAAATAAGAAGAGTAAAGATAATTTGAAATTATTCTAAACTTTTATTACCATATATACATCCAAGCACATATGATTCAATTGTTATGCATATAGTCTGACATGATCTGCTGGAAATTTAGACTAGAAACTTAACGGGTCCAATGAAGCTGCTTCATATTATGGTTTTTCGGGTTGTTCGAAAGTCAAAATGAAAATCGACCAATAAAATGTGAACATGAATTTGTAGGGTGGCTTGTGTTGATTAGAACTTCCATTCTTCCTGGCAGATAGCTTTGAACCTTAAACTCTTGGCCATTTTCATGCAAACTCGTTTTGATCGAATCATGTAGCTATCATTTAACACGTATGGCTTCAGTTGCTCTCTTGAACCTTAAGTGACAATTTGCAAATATGGATGCTTCGCCAGGATAACATTTACATGCTCCATTAGTCTTGCTTTCTCATAGAGAGGTTATGGCCTTGGTTAGATCATTAGTCTGTTAGTTACATTGTGGTGCAAGCGTAATAATATATTTTTCATTAGTATGTTAGAAATTTTGTTTTCAAGAATTTTACCATCCATAATAATGTTATTTAGTTGGCATAAAATTGTCTTGAGTAAATGAAGCAAGCAGTGTGTACAAAAATTATTTTTTATTTTTATTTAATACCATGGATTATCACCTGTTAAACACCAGTTTGGTTAAGTTACAAGAGTTATTCACCATATGCTCCAATCCAAATTGATATAGCGTAAAAAGAATAATAAGCTAGTTTCTTAATTATTATTTGAACTCTTATAATTCTTGATGTAATTTGTTGTTGCAACGGTGTATTTTAATAACAAAAAAGGTACTTTCAATTTTACACAGAAAAAAAGTTATAAAACTTTGTTAAATATTTGTTGATACTTATTATTTACTCCATTTGTTGTGGTTCCAGGTAAATGAAGTTCAGTTTGGACTTATTGGACCAATTTAGCTGAAAAAAATTACATGATAGATTCGAGCACACCTATGGTTAAATTGACATCATTGGTTTAGTAAAAAAAATTGAGATTAATGGTTTGTACGTTTAAATAGAAAATGGAAGGACGGTGAGAGGAAAGAAAATTATGAAAAAAAGTGAATTTTTTCATTGGAATATTAAGAGAAGTAAAGGAAACATGAATGTCAACTCTATTAAAATATGTTTTCCTTTCAAATCAGAAAGAAAATGAAATTATATATATATATTGAAGAGGAATGTATATTCTTTTCAGTCTCTTTTATACTAAGCAATTTTATAAATTGATGTCATTTTTTTCTTCTTTAAAACAATCGTATTATGAGTTTTCTTGAATGTGAATAATAGGCGAGAAAAAAATTTACTTTCAATGAAGTAGGAGACAGCGGAAACAAAACCCATAGAATCTTTTAAAAATGAAGAGAAGGGAAGAAAAAAGGCTAAAAATTTATTTCCTCCACCCTTTGATTTATCACTTTCCTCCACACACAGGAATTGTGGGATATAATTAATTCCGGTGTGTATAAAAAGAACTATAATTGTCATCTTATTTCTTCCGGGTGATACTGAATATAATTTGCATACGTGCTGTTGTTTATTTTTTTTTTAAGCAGTTCTCGTTTGGCTCAAAACAATTGAAGAGGAATGTATATTTTCACGTGAAATGTGAAACTGTGAAAGAGAATAAACAATTATTCATCTCGTTATATTATAAGGTCAAGACTTTACTTTTGTAATAATTTTCTGTTGGAATACTCACATGGCATAAAAAGCTTCATGGTCTTGTGTAAAACTCTAGTCATAAAAATAAAACTCATTTTTTTTCTGTCTTAGAAAATCTATATTTCTGACAATAATATCAAACAAAATATTACTCAAAGATGTGAGTTTTATCAGATCCTTACATTAGAGTAAAAATTACAAAAATGTCTAAAATTATATGGCACAGTGAAACTCACAAATTAAATAATGTTCTTCAGGATTATTTTTTTCATTCATTCTCGTGTGTAATCATCTGGTTATATTGAAAATACGATAAAAAGTGAATTATTACACTTCTCAATAAAAAAAAAATTTCCCTCTTAACAAAACATGGTATTTTTACTTCACAAATAGAGTCTGGTACAGGGACTCATAAATTAAATTAAGATCTTACATTATGACTCGGACAAACAAAATGTCTTCCAAGATTTTTTTTTTTTTTTTCATTCATTCTCTATAGAACCATATAATCATGAGTTGATTTTTTTCTCCTCCTTAGAATTACAGAAAATACAAGAAATAGGGAATTATTATACTTTTCAATAAAAAGAATTCTCTCTCTTCAGAAGACATGATATTCTTTACCTCACAAATAGAGTTTGGTATATTTTTTTAAAGGTTTTTAATTTTTGCAAACTGCATTTATTCCACAAATTTTGCGATATCAAATTGTGCAAATCAAACCCATAGGGGGAGTGATTCTTCCTGCACTTCATAGTTTTTCAAAATTCTCATTTTAAACATAATAAAAAGACCAAAATTTATTACATAAGACTAAGGTGATAACCACTATACCATAACATATTTCTGGTTGTACAACTTACAAAACAAAATAATTTATAAATACATTGCGGGTTACAAATTTTTTTTTAAATGTATTGCGGGTTGTACAACCCGTAATATACAAATTTTAAAAAACTTATTGCGGGTTCTATAATCCGTAATGTAAAAAAATTTTACACCATAGGCTGTAAAGAAAGGACATTTTAGTCTTTTCATTATGTTCAAAATGAGAATTTTGAAAAACTATGAAAATGCAGGAAGTCATCATGGAGGTGCAGGAAGAATCACTCCCACAGGGGCTATGGACTGCACCGGTAGCCCATGAACTTTCGGCCTAATATCCTCTCCCCAAATTAATTTAATTTAATTATTTTTAGATTGTTTCTAATTGGAATTTAGTATCAAGGATTACAAAAATCTTAAGAAATAGAATCTCAGTTTAATAAGATGCTTTAATAATTATAAATTAATAAGATATTTCAAGAATATTTTTATTAAAACAATGCTTTTTAAAAAAAAATTATGTAATAGGGGATTTTTTTTAATAATACATTATTATTTTAACGTAGATCAATATGTGAGTTACTTAAACTTAAAGAAAGTTGCTTATAAATTAAAAAAAAAAAATTGTTTTTTAAACAATCTTCTACATTTTATAAACCACTTTCTTCAAGTATGATTTACATTAAATAAAAATTGATTTTAAATAACTCTTATAACCAATTTCTATTGAGTTGCTCTTATATTTAAGTTTGATAAAAGTAAGATTTTTTTTCACTTATGTTTCTCTATAAATTAACACATATAAATGCTAAACAATCCATAAAAAATTATTGTTTATACAAGGAATTCTCCTAAAAATTTCAAACAATCTAAATTGTAGTTAATGCACTTGCATTATATTTTATTATTAACAACTCATGCAATGGAGTTAAACAGGTGTTATTAAAGATGTTCTAAACAATATAACATCTGATTAATGAAATAATTTTTTTAAAAGAAGCTTTTGAATACGATTTTTTTAATGAATAACAAAAAAAATCTAATTTTGTATCTGACGAGAAAGATACGAGTGCATTTCTCCCTGCAACATTTTTCTTGTAATAATATTATGTAGATGCTTCGAAAAAATAAGTTGTGTACTTTTTATTTAAGAGTAAAAGATATATAATTTTTTGTTGTCTAGTTTGAATTAAAGCTAATGGGCTTATGAACGTTTGGGTTAATACGGCGGCACTTTCTTTATGCACCTCTATAATTTTTATATCCACCTCATAGAGGGTGAAATAACTAAAATACTCTTATAAAAGTTAAAAGTAAACTCACATTGTTCATTCACTATTGACACAAACTTTCACCTCCATGCTTTCATATCTCTTGGCCTTTTGTTGTTCCTTCTATAGTTGCCAACGATTTTCCATTTTTGGAAGAATCAAAAAATAATTTAAAAATATGTATTTGTAATTTTAAATAATCACTTCAAGATAAAGTATTATAGATTTGTTTTAGTAGGTTTTGAATTATCTGATAAAAAACGATAACAATTTGAATGTTATCCTCCTTGAACATTCAATTTGGATTTGCATATAACTACACATTATATAATGTGGAATGCAATTTTTATTCAATAACTTATAATTCTTAAGGATAAGATATAATATTACCCTTTTTTTATTCTCTTTATATAGCTTAATCATGAAACTCGAATTGTTCATCACACTTTTTGTTTTATACCATCCAAGAGTATTTTAGGATAATCTAAAATATAATACTGTTTTCTTGTTTTGCTATCCACATCTTTTGAAAGATAAATTATATTTTAGATGTTTATAATTTATAATTATATATATAGTACATTGTTATTATTAATCCAAAAATTAATTATTCTTGAACATGTGACCTATGAGTGTAGATTTAGAGTTACCAAATATGTATTATGATATTAGTTATTAACAATTCTAAAAATGAGAACCCCTTGGCAGAGCAGACAAAAGGCGAAGAGAACATGAGTATGTAGAGATTGTGTGAACAATGGATGAGTAGGATTTAATTTTTAACTTTTATTTAAAGATATTTTAATCATTTCTCATATGGAGGTAGATGTGGATATCATTGAAGTCTGGGAAATAAAATGTATAACATAAGTATCAAATTTTATGAATTATTCCCTATCTCTCATTTATTGGTTACGAATATAAAATTATTTTGTTATTAACTAATGAACCGAATTAGCATAATTTTTAAAAATAATTATGATATTTAAAATAACGAGTGGCAAGTATTTAAATGTCGATTCATATTTAATTTGAATATAAAAACACTTGAATAATTATTCAAATTAACAATTTTTTTATTTCTTCACATTAATTTAAATTTCTTAGTAACTTCTTATTTATTCTTTCTTATTTTCCATTACTTTGAAACAACTCTATACTTTCTCCTCTACTTTGTATTTTTATTTTATTTTTAACTGTCTTGTTTTTCCCTGGCAAAACCAAACAAAGTAGAAAGTGTAAGAGAAAGAATTAGGAATATTCCAAGTGTATCTTTTCATTATATCTCTGCTCCAATCCCAGAGAAACACCTGTGGCTTGTCGTTAAATGATAGGGAGAACCTGGGGGACCACTAATGGGCCTGGGGGACCAATAATGGGCCTGGGTGAACTTTTAGATGGGCCTATTGTGTCTTTTATTTGTTCTATGTTTGTGGCAGCACCATCAAAAACACACAAGGAACATGTCTTAGTCGAGTAATGTCACCAACTTGGTTGCACTGATCAGGATTATATGGTTGTGTTTTGATAGGCAGAAGTAATGATCTTACAAACGACGTAGTTTCAATAGAAGTTGGAAAACAACAACACCACACCCACCATAAATGTCCATTTTGGCGTCTCCTACAAGTTGGGTCATTGATCCCATTCTAGTTACCAACACTTCTCCTTCACACCAACCATCACTTTTTTTGTCCCAACAATTTTTAGCCTGTGACAACAACTTTAAGAACTTTGAGTAATTAACTAAAAATATTAAAAATTTTAAGTACAAATGACAGTTGTACTATCCCTAATTGAAATAATCAAAAGACAAGAATTAATGCTCCAAATATACAACTAATCACCTTAAATAAGTTTATATATCTCAATCTTTACCTACACAAGTCTCTAAAATGTTGAATTTGTTATCTTAATTATGGCTATAATACTGATTAACTTTCTTCAACTTAGTACATTATAAATAAAGTTAGGAAATGCTCACTTTTAATTCTAATATTTTTACTAATTATTATTACACTTCACATATTTTTTTATATTTTTCAAACTTTTTAATTATTTATTTACTTTAGTGTCAGAGTAACTTTTATAATTAGACTTTTACCATTTTCGAATTATCGAATTCGGATCACTTGATACTCAAACTAAAGCCAAATTTAACTCTAATTATGATAAAAATATATCAATTTTGATAGCTTATATCAATATTTCTTTTAGAAAAAGAAAAAAATATGCTTTAAATAATTTAAATTTAATATTTCTTCTCTCTAAATCATACAAAATCTAAATAGGTTCCTAAAATTTGAACACTCACAAATTGT
>Ga0209700_109623_pt1 | contig 10959 bp, 9 predicted proteins | sample SiratroredBW_FD_187528 | JGI IMG/M metagenome (GOLD analysis project Ga0209700, IMG submission 187528) | Root nodule microbial communities of legume samples collected from California, USA - Siratro red BW (SPAdes) (version 2) | ecosystem: Host-associated > Plants > Roots > Nodule | place: USA...
TAAAAAAAAAAAAATACCAAATCCAATCTGAAAATTCCTAATTTTTTTATCATAATAATCATAAATTGTATTTTAATTAGAAATTCAACGTAAACAAATTTTAATGTGCATAATTTTGAGTATTTTACAAAAATAAAATTTTGTTTTTACTTTAGAACAATATGCTTTATTAATATGCAATCAAATTAAAAAAATGTAATAAATATTAAATATTTAACCATTTCTAAAATTAATTTTGGTCAAATATACTCGTGCCTAGTTAAAAGAACAATGTTATTTAATTATCTGTTTAGTTTTTTTATTTTTTTAAATAATTATCGCAACATTAAAATCCTTTTGATTTGAAAATTAAAAATTAAACGTAATAGGAGTGTTTTTTCAAATAATTAAAGAAAATATTCATACGGTAAATTAAAATTAAGTTATAGATATGTTGGAAGTAAATATTTAATAGTTTAAAGAAAATTATAATTTTTTTTACGGAAATTAATTTAAATTGATTTTATTTTATATATAAATCTAATTTTATTATTTCAATATCAATTATTCTAATATAAAAAAATGAGCTATGATATAAGAACACGATTAGACATGCAATAATCATATTTTATTAAGAACTAAGAATACATATGAAGACAAAGTTGATAAATCTAAAAATGACTCAATTTGATGTTATATGGTGTGGTGGTGGTACTTGATGTTTTGGTGGGTGGTGAGGATGGTGTGGATGTGGTGGCTTAGCATGGTGTGGTGGCTTGGTGTGATGTGGTGATGGTGCTTGATGTGGTGGCTTGACACTACCAGCATAGGTTAAAAATTCATGTGGACATTGACACACATGATTCATGCATACTACTGAACAACCGCAATTTGGATTACGGCAACCAGCTTGGCATTGTTTATCATTATCACATGGTTCTCGATAAATGATTCCCCTTGCTTGTGTCTTCGTCATGCACAAATCTACACATGCAAAAATGTTATTAACAATGACAAGTGAAATTTTCAAATAAAACATCAATCATAATCCCTCGGGACTATATGAAAGATTTAGTTTCATAACTATGAATCAAGATATTTAGTGTAAAATAAAGTAAGTCATTTCTAACCTGAAGTCATGATGACAAAGACTAATAAAAATGTCACATTAACAATAGAATATCTTGAAAACTCCATGTTACTCTAAATATGATATTCAATCAGAATTATTCATCTCCTATATATACTAAATTCCCATAAAGCAATTCCACTAAACAAACAAAAATAATAAATTTATTTCTTAATTAATAATTATTAACTCTTGCTTTGAACCTATTTTATTAATTTCACATTAAATGTAATTGTAATATTATATAATTGTATTAATTATACGTTAAATATGACTTTCTTAACTCGTAACGCATGTTTATCATTGGAATTATAACATTTAATTTTTTTCACTCTAATCAATATTTTATTTAATTATTGAAAAGAAATATATAAAAAAATATTTTTTATTACAAAAAAATAAATATATTTCTTAATTAATAATTATTAACTCTTGCTTTGAACTTATTTTATTAATTGCATATTAATGTAATTGTAATATTATATAATTTTATTAATTATACGTTGAATATGACTTTCTTAGACTCGTAACGCATCTTTATCATTGGAATTATAACATTTAATTTTTTTCACTCTAATCAATATTTTATTTAATTATTGAAAACAAATATATAAAATAATATTTTTTATTTCTATAATGTAGAGTTTAAATAAGATTATATTTTTTTTATTCATATCATGTTGCTCATTTCACAGTTTTTTTTTTCTATTTTAGTGTATTTTTTCATATTAATTTCGGGGTAAAAAAAAATTATTTACTAAAATGGGATCATTGTGCCAGTTAGATAGACATGATTTCAAACTAGTCAAAATAAAAGTGACATGCTGACTATTTTAATTGATGATATTAATTAAAATCGTTTTTCTCTCTACAATCATTTTTTAATTATTTGATAGTATCATTTTTAAGTTTAACAATTAACAAAATGAATAATAATAATAATAATAATCACATAATAATAATTAACAATAATAATAATAATAACACAATAATAATTAAAAAATAATTTTTTAATTATTTAGCACTTGTTACTTTTACAATTAACAAAAAAATTAATAATAATAATTAACAAAACTGTAATAAAAAATTAAGACAAAAAAATTTATTTTAAATTAAAACAAAATAACATAATGATAATAATTAATAATAAGTGAATTCAATAATTATTATTATTTTTTAAATTAAATTTGTATGAAATTATTCTTATTGCTATTATTTAAATTAAATTCATATGAATTTAATTAAAATTATTATTATCATTATTTTATTTTGTAATTTAAAATAAATTTATATGTCTTAATATTTATGTTATAGTTTTGTTAATTATTATTATGTAATTATTATTATTCATTTGGTTAATTGTTAAACTTAACTATCATAGTATCAAATAATTAAAAAATAATGATTACAGAGAGAGAAATTATTTTAATTAATATCATTAATTGAAATCGCCAGTCACTTTTATTTTGACTAGTTTGAAATAATGACTATCTAGCTACCAGAATTTGCTTATTTTGGTAAATAATATTTTTTTATCCATTATAAGAATTAATATGAAAAAATACACCAAAATGAGAAAAAAGTCTCATTTCACAAATATTCACCTATATATACTCAAATTTATTCCAAAAAGCAGTTTCACCAAATAAACAGAAATAAATATATTTCTTAATTGGTAATGGTCAACTCATGCTTTGAATATACTTTTATTGATTGTACACTAAAAATAATTGCATTATTCTATATTTTTTATTAATTATGCGGTAAATATAAATATGACTTTCTTAAACTCTTATAATGCATCTTTATTATTGGAATTATAACATTTCATGTTTTTCACTTTAATCAATATTTTATATTATTGAGTGAAATATATAACAAAAATGGTCTTTTATTTTTATAATTTGGAGTTTAAAAGTTATTTAGAGATCAATTTTTAGCTACCAAATAAAATACTTACTAAATGTAACCAAAATAATCACCATATTATGTTTTGGTTGCCAAATAACTATAAAATAATAGTAATGATTATATTTAGTGACCAATTAAGTCAAGATAATTGGTATCTTAGATTAGCTACCAAGATTTTAGCCACTTATATCATTAAAAATTTGAGTTTGATTTTCAATTTTCTTATTTATTCACATAATTTTTTTATTCCATATCTATTTTTCGTTTGTTAGTTATATTCAATTAGTCTTCCAAATTATTTCACTGGTCACATTATGAAAAAAAATCTAATATTTATCATATCCAATCTTAATTTATGTTCTTATATCTTATTTCATTTGATTTTGACTTCTAATATTTTATTTTTATCTTTAATTATTGTTTCTTTCTTTATTTTTAAATTTATTATTTTTATTCTTAATTTCTATTTTCTTTTTTTTTGTTTTCAGCAATTTTAATTTTAATTTTGTCTTCATTTTTTTCTTATTTTAAATTTTGTTTCTTTTTAATGTTTAAAGTCTCTATATTTTTTCATTACTAGAAAATTCATTAATAATGATCAAAAAATCGGTCACTAAATGACTAAAATCGGTCAGTGATTAAAATATTGACCGATTTAATGACCAAACACTTCAGTCGTTATTTTTTTAGTCGTTGATAGATAGTGACTGATTCTGTAGTCGAATCTGTGACGGATTCTGTGACCAAATTTGTGAACAATTCTGTGATTGAATCTGTAATTAAATTTGTGATCGAATTTGTGACAGATTCTGTGACCGATTCTGTGATTGAATCTGTGACCGATTTTATGACCGAATTTGTAACTAAATCAGTGACCGAATCAGTAATTGAATCGATGACCGAATCAGTGACTGAAATCATTGACCAAATCAGTGACCGAATTTGTAAGTGAATTTTTCGGTCACTGTTTCAGTCAATGATAGTGACCATATTGTTTCAGTCATTGATTCAATTAGTGATAGTGATTGATGTCACTAATTTTGGTCACTATTCAGTAATTTTCTAGTAGTATTTGAAAAGAAAATTTGGAAAAGTGGTCTAAGAACAACTCTGAGTAGGAAAGACTTGGTACTTAAAAATGTCCAGTTGTGACTCACCTCTCTTTCCTGAAAGTTTACTTGACAAACTTTCAACATATTTTCTTTAAAAAAAGAGAGAGAGAGAAAGAGAATTTTTTAAGCATCTACCATTCCTATGCAAAAGCAACTAATTTCCTTTTATCTTTTGATTTGTTGTGAATATGGATTCAACTTATAGGATTTACCAACTTTCATGTTATTCTTCACAATGAAATAATTATAATGCAATGTGAGTCCTATGAGTCATATTCTGAGTTTTATGAACCATGTTTTCAATACTCATCGCAATATTATGAGCCCTGTTTTCCGCAACCACAACAACCTTATGAACCGTATCAACCTTATGACCCACATTTTCAGCAACCACCACATCCTTATGAGCCATGCGTTCAACAACCTTATTGTACTGACTCTGACTAGAGTGAACCATCTTTAGAGGAACTTGTGAGGCAATTGTGTGAAAGAACGATAAAATCTCAATTATGTTTGCAATTTGTATTGATAAATTAGAAGAGATTATCTTACAACGAAAGAAAAATTTTAAAGACATGGAAAATTGCACTATGATTGAAACTTTTGTTGAGCAAGAGTTAAATTCACTTCATCATCCTAGTTTAGATTTTGATTTAAAAAAATTTTCAGAACTTGATATAGGTTGTACTTATGAATCTAATATGTGTGATGAGATTAACTCTTCCATATCTCCAGATTCCTTTTCACTCACAGGTACAAACCCTCTCCCAAACATAGATCCTCTTCTTGGTATAGATCCTTTTCCACATAAGGAGATTACAACAGTTGTTGACACACTTACTATTTTTGAAAATGGTGATTTATTTGAACATTTTGAATTTTTTGAACTATCCAAGTGTTGATAAGACTTTCTTCTGTAACTCATGTACTAGTTCAAATATCTGCCAAATATGTGTAGAGATAGAAAAATGTATAACTAGTGATATAGACACTGATAATACTACACTAGGTTTGACTAATGAACCAAAATTAAAAAATACAACCATAGTAACTATTCTTAAAGCTAACCTAGTTGATTTGCAAGTTGCTGAAATTTTTGAATCAATATCATCTGTCCAACTACCACTGAAAGAGTTGCAACTAATATGAATCCCTACTTTAATTGATTCTAGCACTGACTACACTTGTGATTTGTGTTGTGATTCATCTGTATGTAGCACATGTGTTGATATCAATCAATTTCTAGCCATTGATTATGCAGATTGTGATATAGGATCTGATATGGATATATCAGCAAAGTTACTTGAACTAGAATGTACAAATTTCATCATAGTGATTCCTGATAACACTACCTGAGTCTCTAATATGCAGCAAAATTCAGTGCAAAAGGATAAATCATTGTTAGTTGTTCATGTAGAAAATGATAGCTCATTAGAACATGACACTGTTTTTACATATCAAAGCTTTCGTAGACGTCCTCTTACCCAACCACCACCGCCTCCTGAGGTAATACCCATTCCATTACCAACCACACTCAGACCGCCTGCAACAGCTAGACCTTATGGTCAACCCTTCCACCACCATCCTACTCAACCTGCACCAACTTCATCTCCAACTGAGTATAACTTTAAATGTTTAAATTCCATCATTACGGACTAGCTAGTACACCATTTTACACCCTTAGACGTTCCCTTACGAGACAACCCCATTAGATCGTCTACACCATACGAGCAACTCACCCAAAAATTCTATTCATACCTAACCATCCATTCATGAAACCTTCTCCATTCTTACTACATTCGTCCACCTGACCCCTGCGTAGTACACCTTGCTGCACAAAAGTTCTTAACAACAGTTGTTCTCTATAATTCATTGTCTACACTAAGGTTCTGTTTGCCTTGTATAGATCGTACATGTGATATCATTTTAACACCGCTGCATAACATAAATTCTAGTTTTATTTTCATTTGTATTTTAGTCTTCTTCATGGAATGCTAAAATCCTTTGGGTTGATTCTCTTATGATTTCATCATGAATTCTTAGGTTTCTGTTTAATAAAGTTTTGTTCTTTACATCATCTGTATCAACTGTTCTATATTATTGGTCCTTTTGAATTATATGTTTTTGAAAACTTTTTATTTTTAAATGCTTGTGTAGAATTCAATTGTTTTTCCTTTAACTAGAGTTCTTGGTTAATTAGCTTAGTCTTAATCAATTTCTTGTACACTTTGTCAAGAGATAAAAGATATACATCCCATTGAGTATATGGTTGGAGACGAGGTGAGATATTGAATATATAGGTAAATGTCTGTTTTGCTAATAAGATTCCGTTGAATTTGATTAACGCTTGTTTAATTGAGTTTACCTATGTGAAGGGAATTGAAGAATAATAATCTTAAGAAAACTATAAAAAGAATTTGTTGTAAAAGAACTTGAGAGTAAATATATTTTCTTTATTATTTTTAATTCATCTATTTTAATTTTCTACACAACAATCTCAAATCCCCCTCTTTATTTTATTGTTATTACTAACTTTCTTTACTACAAATAAGTTTTGAATATTGATTGTCTAAATTACTATTGGATTCATTGGGAGACGACTTAAGGTTAACTTTTCCTTATCTACACTATCATCTCTTTGATGTTAGACCGTCAACGCTGAAATTCTTTTAATTTGCTCGTGAAATGACAAGTGGCTAAAACCTTGGTAGCTAATGTTAGATACTAATTATCTTGACTTAATTAGTTACTAAATTCAATCATTACTTTTATGTTGTAGTTATTTAGCAACCAAAACCTAATTTAGTGGTTATTTTGGTCACAATTATCAACCATTTTATTTGATAGCTAAAAATTGGTTTATAAATAGTTTTTTTCTTATAGTGATTAAACTCCTTCTCATTTGAAAATTAAAATTAAACAAAGTAGATTATGCTAGTACGAGTTTTTTTTTTAAATAATAAAAAGAAATATTCATCATAAATTAAAATTAATTTATAGATAAGTTGGAAGTCAAAATTTAAAAGTTTTTAAAAAATTATATTTGTTATGGATATTAAGTTAAATTAGTTTTAATTTGTATAAATATAATTTTATTATTTTCTTTCATCAAAATTTCTTAATTGAAATTTATCTCTATAAATCATTTTGATCTAGAAAAATTATGAAGCGTGATAGAATATAGGAACACAACGAGACATGCAACAATTATATTTTATTAAAAACTATGAATATGAAGGAAAAGTTGATGAATCACATTCGAAGGAAGGTGGTGTTGCATGGTGTGGTGATTAATATTTCGTAAAATAAAGTTTTGGTTATGTTTTTTTTTATATTAACAATAAATAATGAATAAATATAAAAATATTTGGGATGTTATAACTCCTTTACACCTTTGTGTATGACTTAGTTAAAGTTTGGGCTATCAATAAATCTTGAAAAAAACAAAAAACTTATATGCCTTCGACATTGTCTTAAAAATATATAAAAATGTTCTTAAGGACTCATGTTGTCCTTGCAAAAAATATAATCGATCTCGCTGTAACAAAAGCTTAGATATTTTACAAATACAATTATGCAATTTATTATGTTTAGTCTTCAACATTACACAACACGTCCTCTATAGTTTCCCATCAATGCAATGATGTGTTTTGAGAACAATCTTTGACTTAGTACTATGACAACCTGTATTATGCAAAAAAAAAAAAATCCATCTAATCTAGTGAAGGAACAAAAAGAATCGTGTTCACTCTCGAAACCTTCAGTTCCTCTGTTCCACTCCATTGTGCTGTTTTGTTGAATAACATGCACTCCAAATTAGCCTCTCTCAGATTCTTCTACCCTTGGATCTTTCCTTATAACTTTCTAAACTAGGAACTTGCTTACACAAAACACCATACCTTTTTCATGTGCTCTACTAGTTGCAAATACAACAAAGCTTCTACTTTATACTAGAGCTAAGTGTGATATGAGAAAACTGACTTATATGCCCTTCCTACTTTAACCTAACCTGAAATATATGAATTTAATATAAGCAATATGGGCACATGCACCTGTCAAAATTTGACAGAAAAAACTTTGGGGGTACTTTTGTGTGATCCATTTCAGGATTTGAGTTGTGCATCCACTGCAAAAGAAAAGAATTCAATTTTATCTATAGAAAAAATTTAATGTCTAAATTTTGTATGTAAACAATAATTATTGACAGATTATCTATGAAAAGAAATCCGTATATAAATATGGCGTCTAAACTTTATCTATAGAATATTTTTTATATATAATTTATCTACGGAATATTCCGTATGTAATTTCGTAGATAACTGCATTGCATATTACATAATTTCTATATGTAATTTGTCTATGAAATTTTTTCGTATATAATGTGCAATGGCATTATTTACGAAATTACATATATAATATTCCATAGATAATTTATATACGGAAAAATTTTGTATGTAAGTAAGATTGTAATAGAATTTTTAAAATCCGTAGATAAATCTGTATATAATTTTGTAGATAACCTATTCGTATGTAATTTTGTATGAAAATAATTTTGTTATAAAAATATATTTTGCAAATATTCTAAATCTGTTAGCAGTGATTTTTAGAAAATTTTAATCACTTCATCTGTAATTTCAATCTGTTGATTTTTTTTTTTTTACTGAAAATTTATAAATTTCATTTTAATCTTTTTTGAATATAAACAGATTGATTGTGTAAATTAATTAGTTATTTTGACCGTTAGAATTCTGTAAAATTGTTACTGGTCAAATTTCAATCAATTGATCTGTAATTTGAAGCTATGGTTTTTCTCATCAAAATATTTAGAGATTTGGCTAAGCACCGCTGAAAAAATTTAGCCTATTGTTTTCAAAATCATCCTGTTATTTTTCTTATATTCTGAGTGTTGAGAAATTTCAGTTGATTGTTTATGAATTTCAATTGATTGTTTTACTGGGACAGATTGAGTAAATTATAAAAAATGAAAATTTCAATAAGCTATTTTTATTTTTAATTGATTATTTTGTTTGTATTGTGCCAAACTGATTAATAGTCAATTGATTAATCAAAATTATCATTCTCTCACAAAAGTTTTTCAAAAAGAATTAAAAGTTCCATTCACCCCTCCTAAACTTCAACCTACAATAACTTTAAGAACAATGTGAAACTTATCTTTATTAATCATTTTAATTTTAAGAAAAATTATAAGCTGTGATATGAGAATATGATGAGACATGAAATGATTATATTTTTTTATTAAGAATTAAAAATACATAGAACCAAAAAGTTGACCAATCGCATCCGATAAAGAAGATCATTCAGTTTGGTGGTGCTTGGTGTGATATTTTGATAGTATTAGCATAGGTTGAAAATTGGTGTGATATTGTATCACAATGACAGAATGGATTAGTGCATCCAGCTTGGCACTCCTCACCATTATAATATGGTATTCGAGTAATGGGTCGTCTTGCTTATGTTTTTCTTATGTACAAATCTGAAACACAAAAATATAATTAAGAATAACAATTTAAATTTTAAATAAAATATAAATTCTAATGTCTCAAATTAAATGAAAGATTTGTTTTTATAACATAAAATTAAGATATTTAGTTTACAAGAAAAAGACTTATTTTTAACCCGAAGTCGTAATGAAGAGGACTACCAAGAATATCACATTTTTGAAGACTCCATATTATTCATTGAACATGTTATTCAATAACAAGTATTCATTTATATATACATAAATGATGGAAGCATTTTCACTAAAAGGACAAAAAAATTAAATATATTTTTCAATTAGTAATTGTATTAACGGATGAATATATTTTTATTGATTGTGAATTAAATATAATTATAATAATATATAAGTTTTATTAATTATACATTAAATATAAATATGACTTCCTTATAGAATTATGACATTTCATGTTTTTCACTCCAATCAATATTTATTTAATTATTGAGAGAAATATATACGGAAAAGTTTTTTTTTAGAGTTTTAAATAAGATCATAATTCTTATATTTATTGTTATGTTAACATATAGAAGTTATAAAAATCTTAGATCTTAAATTTACTACTAACCTGTCATTCTTGCATTTGAGATACTCTTGGTTAGGATTATTTTATGAAATTTTAATTTACTCTTTATTAATTTACCTCATCACAATACTTTTAATACTTTTTTTTTTACAATTTTTACTCTCATACAAGACTGTTAGAAAAACTACTCTAAAAAATATTTTATTTAATTATTTACATAAAATATTATTTTATTTTTATAACTCAAGATTTCATTGAAAATTTAAAGTCCTAAACTTTATAATTTTTTTTGTATCGTTAACATATTTCACAGAAAAATATTTATGGGATTAAGGTCTATTAAGTTTTATAATGTGTGTATAGCCCCTACGAGTCTTATAATATTTGTTAAAAATAAAAACCATATTTTTTATTGGTTAATTAATTTTTTATTCTTTTATATTATTATTATTATTATTATTAATATTAATTTTATCAGGTTCAGACACAAAATTTATTATTTGGTTCTTTCGTATCAGTTGTGTCAATTTAATATATTACTCACTGTTTTAATATATTTTTCAAAAAAAAAAATATAATTTAGATTTCTTTTGTAGTTTTTCTTTTCGTATGTTTTTCTCTATCTTTCTTTCATTAGTTTTATCTATTAAGGTACTTTAGTATTTTTGCTTAGCATTGCTTTACCTTTATTCAGTTTGTGTGTTTTTCTGCTAGTTTTATCCATGTTATTTTTCTTTTGTAGGATGTGCATTTGAAAATTATTTTTCTTTCCCTTGAATAGTATTTC
>Ga0209700_109624_pt1 | contig 10958 bp, 7 predicted proteins | sample SiratroredBW_FD_187528 | JGI IMG/M metagenome (GOLD analysis project Ga0209700, IMG submission 187528) | Root nodule microbial communities of legume samples collected from California, USA - Siratro red BW (SPAdes) (version 2) | ecosystem: Host-associated > Plants > Roots > Nodule | place: USA...
TCTTATATGTTGCTCAACCTTTTTACTTTTATTCAATATCGAACTTAGATTCACATTTGGATTCTTATCTCTCTCTCAAGTGAGAGTTTCATCCACATTGGTATATCCCTTTTGAGCGGAAGTATATTTAACCACAAGTACCTTACTAGTTACTTGTACAGTCGTTCATCATAACGAGACATACTTGCCTAAAATTGGTCATCAAGATGAATTATCGGCTCTGATACCACTAGTTGGATCTTTCTCAATACAATAATGAGAGTTGAGTCAAACTCATTTCAACCTAAAAACCTTAAGATAATAAGTTTGTGGATCTTCTTTCTTATATGTTGGTTAATTTTCTTAGTTTTACTTAATGAAAGACTTAGATTCAAATTTGGATTTGTAATAGAGATAAAACTTAAAAGAACAAATTATTTTACAAATGCTCAAGTTTTATATATTTCAAAGGTGATTTATAAGAGGTAATGTTGGTCATCTAAAAGACATTCAAAATTTGCAATTAAATAACACCTAAATGAACCTAAAATACCTAAATGAACCTAAAATGACATGTAAATGCTACATCTGGATCCTTTATAAGTGTTAGACGAAAATCAAAAGAAATAAAAAAAACAGAAAGAATAAATAAATTTTAAAAATTTTTAGATCTAGATCAAGAGTCGATCAATCCCATGTTTTTTTTATGCTTATGTCACACTCTCTATGCTTACTTCAAATTAACCTTGTTTTATTTCCTTTTTATCTTAACCGAAAATGAGAAGGCATGGAACATGCATTCCTCATTCTTTTCTTACCTTTGTAGCACATGATTTAATAGCATCCTCCTTGCACTCTTAAATCTCTCTTTGCATTATTTCTTTGGACCACACCATCTAAATATATTTGGACTTGGGAAAGTTCAACTAAAGCATATTTTAAACATAACTTATTGTACCTAAAAATAAAAGTTACAATTAAAATAAATTATATTCTAAAAATACAAATAATTTATTTTATTTATTAGTGAGAGATCCATGCATTCATTAAGTAGGATAAGAATAATAAAATATTTTTCCTTTACCGGGGAATATGGAATGAAGATTTTATTAGGTTCTGCCAAAAATATTTAAAATAGAGAACAATTCTGTTATTTCTTTCCATATTAATATTCCTTTCTCTATCTATGTGTATATGTCATTCAATTCATTCTATATTAATTATTCTGGAAAATTAATTTAAATTTTCAAACATTAATATAAGAAAGCGAAAGATGAAGAGATGTATTTGATGAAATGATAAATGCATCTTGACTCTTGGAACTCATTATCATAAGACTAAAATAAGGAGATATATAGATATATTCTAAAAGATACTGATCACCACCTTATAAGAGAGTGAGACACAGTGGTCTTTCTCAGGTTTATCCAAAAAAACTTATGTTTTTAGTAAAGATGGAAGAAAAGTGTGAAATTATGTAAATTTATGTTTCTTTCTCTACTTTCATCTCTGGTATTATTTATTATGTGTCTCATACCTTTCATCTTCAAATAATGCCAAAGAATGTAAATTGCAAACAAATCAAGCACTAAAGTACCAAAATAATGCAGTTGCAATTACAATATATCTTAATCACAAGATACAGTTAAATTCCTTTATAAACTTGTTCCTTATTGTGCATGCATATCTACCAATCTTTGACAACATTTGAAAAGTTTTGAGTAGTTTACATGAAATTTGAAGTTTAAACTTTATTGTTATAAAGATACAAAAGAAGTTCATTCAAAAGCAGCAGATGCAGGAGGTATAGGATCAACAAGAAAAATATCAAGAACTTCATCAATGGATGTGTAGTTATAATCAGGATATAACTCTGAAGCTTCAAGTTCATCTTCTCCTATCTCAAACTTCACCAGGTCCCCTCTAACAAACACACTGTGAAGGATAGAAACTGGAATATTGTGTGGAGGAGGTAAAGCTGCACATTATGCAGAAACTTTACTATTAGGAATCACAAAAGCTAAAATACAAGTTAATAAGTTTTCTTACTCTGTGATTGTTTCACTATTTCTTCCTCCAAAATAAAAGTGTTGCTAAAAGTTTGACCACATTTTTGCTGCCACAGTGATATCAACTCATTCTGTGATATGATATTCTTTGGAGGCCGACAAATAACCACTCTATTGCTTGTTCTTCGATCATTTGCAGCTTTAACACTGTACATTGCAATGTCCTCTTCGTAATTTAGCACAGCTAATCAACACAAATTTTAATCACACTATAAACAAATTTTTATTACAAAAACAAAAACACATCATGCTTTAATATTGCTATTGAAAAATAGTAACCATGTGTATATACAGATAATAGTATCATTGCATGCTACCACTTTATTATCTGCTACAAAATAAAGTTCATATTTATTATTATCTTCTAAAATTTTACTGTCTTTTTTTTTCATTTTACCATCAAAATTGCAAATTTTTACACCTTTTATTTCCGTGTTTTTAACTTCTACACATTTTACTTATGGGTTAATGACAAAAATAAAGTCCATTTTCAAAAACTAGTAATAAACCAGTGTTTTTTAAGAGACATATCATTACTTTTTTATACATTTAACAGATCAGTAAGGTACAAATACTAAAAAATATGACAAGAAAATATATATATATATATATATGCAGGAAAAATAAAATTATAAATAGTAAAACGTAGAAAAACAATGATAATGAAGTAGTCAAATATATCATTAAGTCAAACCAAAACCAATTACATTTTTGTGCGAATACATGTACTCATTAGTCAACTTAAATACAAACTAAAATGAATAATATTTTTAAATTTATGAATTTTGAGGTGAATAATGTATATTCAAGAAGAAAATAATATCTCTATATTTGTATTAATTGTAATATTTTTTTACGTAGCTAATTTGTGAGATTCAATACCTTTGGCTTCACCATTACCATAGACTACAATATCCTTCACATCTTCATATGGATGAAGCAAATAATTGACAAAGTATGCAGCACAACAATTTGCAGAAACAGAAGTGTAAGGAATTCCAGCAGCTTCAATTTCTCTTCTAATTTTCATTTTCTTTTCGAGCAAAGCTTGAAATGGAGGAAGAGGGTTTGTTCTATCTTCTTCTGCCCCAAATCCTGATGGAACAAATCTCTACAATGCCAGTGAACAAAACTAAGTAAAATAAACAAATATGTCAGACGAGTTTTTTCTTTTTTTAATAAATACTTCTAAAAGAAAAAAAAAACTAAAAGATAAACTTATAAATTACATATAAAGTAGTTTGTTGTATAAAAAAAATAATTTTTTTATTTCTCTAATTTATTAAGTATTTATAAAGAACTTGTCTACGTTTAATCTAAGTAAATTTATGAAAGTAATACAATATTGGATCATACAACATTCTCAAACTAGATTAACAGCTTTATACAAAATCTTGAGTCATGAAAACCTAATATTTTCTATTAAATTTTTACTCTCTTTGATTTTAGATAAAATTTTATTCGAGCATATATATGTGAGAAGAAATATTAAGATACAAACTTTATAAATCAAACTTGCTATGTATATTCATTTTTCTAAATGTTAGACAAGTAATTTATTAAAAATAAAAAAGGTAATAATCACACACACACATATATATAATCCTTAAAACTATATTTAAAAAGTGTAATTTTCATGACTCATTTAATTGGATAAGGAAGGTGTCATATATTATGGGAAGGGTCCTACGTGCAAGGGAAGTGAGAGTGTGCACAACCACATCTTTAATCTCAGTCACACAAATGCTATCATTTTCCTTAATTTTATTTTTTAGTTTTTGTTAACATGATTTTTCTTAAATAAAATAATGTAATGTGCATATTGGAAATAGTTAGCATTTTAGAAAAATTTAGATTCACTAAAACTCAATCTATGTAAAAAGACGTGACATGTTTAACAAAAACTTTAAAACAATATATTTATGGTTTTTTTTATATATATTATTTATCTCATTCATCTCTATTTATGATAAAACTCTACTTTATACTTAAATTTCTTACGATAATTTAGATTTTGAAGAAATATATAATTTAGATTTTGGAATGACTAATGAAGAAAATGTACCTTTATATTTCCAACAACTTTGATGGCCTTTATAATTTTGAGTTGGTCCATGAGTTGAGGGCATGCCAAGGCACTTATCACAATATCAGCTTCTTTAATCACTTCCAAAATCTGCTCATACTCAAGTTCTCCCTATGCTTGCAATTTAGACTTCTTTTAGAAAATGACCATTTCAAATAATAATTTAGTCTTTCAAAGGAAAAATATATACTAATGACGCACTTTCAGTTATTATTATAGATTTAATTAAGTTTTAACTCCTTCACAAATTAATTAAATTTTTATTAAAAAATTGTTTTATTGATTACTTAAAAAGTTTTAGATTTTCAATTGAGTTTCTCTCATCTAATTTTTTTTCCTTTACATGATAACATGACTATTACTTATCTCGTTATCTTTCTCATTTGTCAATATGTTATAAAAGATGTAAAATTTTATAGTTAATATAAGATGATTTTGACGTTGACAAGTAATTTTTATTAATTTTATTAAAATATGTTAAATAAGGAAGTTATGTTTTTCTGATAATTTTTATGTTATCACCTACAGTAACCAAAGACATCTTGACATCATAATTGATGTAGGTGACAGTTATAATCCTTTATTATCCAACAATTAAAATAATGAAAGTCAATTGAGTTTTGAGTTTTACAGTAACTAAAATATCATTTTATATTAACTATGAAATCTTGCATTTCTTAATAAGTGAACAAGATAACAACTAGATCCCTATAAAAAATTAAACAACAACTGCCCAATTAAAAGATATAAAAAGTTTAAATACTTAATAGGCTAAAGAAATGTAATAGAAACTTATTCAAAATATCTAAATTAAAAAGGAAATTAAAACTTAATTAATTAAGTCTTATTATTATTATTGTGTAAAATTTGATTTAACAAATCATTTTCATAATTTTTTTAAAATTAGGTTTACCTGAACTCTACAAAAACGAAATTTGTGAGTTGAGAAGTGTACTTTCATTACATACTATTTTTTCTATTAACATTATTATTTTCAATAAATCCAATATTATAGAATTTAATGTTTAAATGACATCATAAATGATTATTTTTATTATGTAGCTAAATTCCATAGAACTGGCTTATTGAATGGAACTTTGCTTTTTTTCTTTTTCTTTTTTGTTTTCCTCACTCAAAACAACAGTGAAGTACTAAACATGAGCACCTGAAGATTGAAACTTTGATTTGGTACTACTATAGTCCTTTCTACAAAATTCAAACTTGAATATATTAGTTCTTGTTTGAAGATAGAATGAAAAAAAAAAAAAACCTGCACAAGTGTGACTCCCATGGAGGTGAAGTCCCTGCAAAGTTGTGTCTTTGAGGAAGAAGTTTGTGAATTGAGAGGACGAGTATACACCAAAGTTGGATGCCCTAAAGAGACACTTGCCTTCACCAAATGCCTTCCAATATAACCACTTCCTCCAAATATAACTATCCTATTCTTTCTCTCCATTTTCTTCATCCTTTCTCTTGCAAATCAATGCTTAACCCTTTAAATAATAACATTCTACATTTTCTATCACATGTTTTATTTTTTTATCAACATGTATCACATGTCTTTTTATCACCATGTATCATATGCTATATATTGATACTCACGTATCAACCACTGAATAATAAGATTAAAGCAAAAGAAGTGGTCTCAGATGATTAATATGTACATTTTTTATCACGTGCCATTGATACCCAACTACCAATCACTGAAAGAAGAAACCAAAACAAGAGGTACCACTTGCATGGTGGAACTATTAGGGTTGGCCAAAAGGTAGGGTAGAATGTATAAATTATTTTTTTTTATGTATTTTTATACATTTTGCCACGGACAGTTGTAGGATAAAAATATATTTTTATGAATTACAATAATATTTTCCACTAGTCAGAATCATTAATTTATAGAAAATATATCTAGATTTATACCAAAGAAACTAATATTAGTACATGAGAAAATTTATTTTAAGTTTTTTTTCTGTATTTTTCTTTTATAAAATTATTTCTAGAAAAAATTGCTAAAGCGTATTCTTAGACTCATAATTGTTAATTAGTTTGAGTTGATATAGATTTTTTATTTTTTTTTTTATAACTTAGAACCTAACCAATTCTCATAGGTAGATCAACTGCGCACAGAAATTAAAATATGTTTTTTAAATAATTTTATTAGAATCGTTATTAATATAAGTGTTGTTAAAAAAAATACTGATAGTGCTTTAAAACTATCCTTGTATCTCAAACTAATAAGAACTGTCATCGATGTCAAAAACATATATAAATGTGAAATACAGCGAAAGTTTCATGTTGAATCGTGATTTGTGCTTCATTTCAATCTTTTAATTTCTCGACCACTTACAATGATGAGTTTAGCACTGTAATTGAAAATGAGATACCACGATAATTATGGTAAAAATTCTCATTGAATGTGTATTTTTTTTTTTAGCATGTATTCTATTTTGACGTCTCTTCATTCCGTGAAATATCAAACATAATCACAACTATTTACAAATTACGTCACATCAAATCATAAACACAATTATTAAAGCTGATAAATAAGCAATTATAAGAAAATGTCTAATACTATTTCGAATCAATATTTAATAGGTTATTGCATAACTAAAATCCAAAATCACTCTCAATCAATATATAAATATATAAATGACTAAAAGGATAAATAATTTATTAAAGAAAAATTAATGTTTTGGTGGATAAATGGATTTGAGAAAGAGAATATGTGTGAATATAAAAGGATTTGAAAGAGTAGATTGAATTATTTGGATTAAGATATAGATGATAAGATTTGACATTTGTGATTTATATGATAAGTGCAATTGATAATTTAAATTTTTTTATTGATAAAAATATAAAATTATAATCTTATTCTTGTGGTTAAAATTAATTTAAAATAAAATATAATTAATTATTTATAAAATTTAATTTATTATTATTATTATTATTATTATTTTGATATATTTATTTTAATTATCATTTTTTATTTAATTTATTATTTTTAATTTATATATTATTATTTTATAAATTAATTTTGGTTATTACTATTTTTTTAATTATTATTTTATTAATTAATTTTAAATATTATTATTTTAAATTTTGTTATCATTATTATTATTTATATTATTATTTTATTACATTATAAGTTTTATAACATAATCAATTAACATAACTTATTAGTGTACTATGTATATAACCAATTATTATTGAGTTTCATTCACAACCTCTTCTTTATCCTATGTTCAGTCACTATCTCAAGCAGCTACATGACACAATGAAAACACATTCAAAAGAAAGGGATATTTTTATAAATTAACAAATTCCTGTGCTGATTTTTAATGCAAATATATGTGGGAAGGGAAGAACCCATCCCTCATTAATAGTCATCACTCAACTCAAGCAAACAGTAGCCATCTTTATTTACAATCAAACCATTCATCCAAACACAATTATAAAGACTAAGTACATGAAAAAAAAAATATTACTTTGTCTGAAGTGTTATAAACATTTATAAAATATTCTTTCCACATACTTTAGTCATATTGGAATGTTTCCAATAATTGTGACTTGTTAAAAAGTATATTTACAGAAATTAACATAAGTTTATAAACAACTAATCCTTTAATGTATGAGTGTATTTGTGGATTATAGTGTATTATCTTATTTTTAACATCCATCTATTTTAGAGTTTTCATCCATTACACTTATAATTTTTATTTGTTCATTACATTGTAATTTAAAATAAATATAATTAAATCAGATAATTACTATACAAAAGTGAATAAAGAATGTGATTAAAATCATTGAGTTGTATCTATGTGATTTTATTTTTATTTTGAACTTAGTCATCTAGTTACCTCAGAAAAAATTTTAATCTTGTAACATGAAAATCAACATTAAGGATATCTTTTTAACTCTTCAAACTCTTTTATATACAAAATACAATCATTAATCATTATGACATGCATTATATTTTTTTATACTTCATACTTCTTATATAAAGTATCCTTTTTACCTCATAATTTGGATTGAGTAGTGTATTAGTTACTTTTTGAAAACATGTCATTCAATAAATAAAGTTTTTTTGTGAAATTTTTATTGGTTCAACCATCCATTTTCTTCAAATTCAAATTTTAATATTATTTCATAATTGTGTGTAGTTAGTTGAATTAGGATACAACGAACTATCTATATAGTTAAACATATTCTCATATTCATAAACTTGAAGAGAAGATCATGTCTTCCAATCTTTTGTGTGTGGTTAAATCAATTAAATTATTTATTTTGCACACACTTAAAAAATCTAATAATTCACCATGTCATATTATGTTATGTAATTTTGAAGAAAGTCATCACATAAAATATGTTATCTAATTCTGATAATATATAATCTTTTCTCATTCAAACAATTCACACAAAGATACATTGTCCCTACTCTATCATCACTATTATTGACATTATATTGTTCAAACAATAAATTAATCTAATTTTTAATCTATATAGATATTCTATACTGCATAGTCACGATGTAAGTAAAACTCACTTTTTTAATTAAAGGTGTGACCTTATTCCATTTAGAAAATTTTATTTTTTATATTTGATTAACATGTAGATTTATATTGTAATAATTTTCGGGTGATATAAAATGAAGCAGTCACATAAAATAAACTACCATCAAGTATACATTTTAAAATCAAAATAAAATGCAAATAATGAAATTTCATGATATTCAAATCAAAATATTCATATTAATGAACTATTAAAAAATTATTAATTTTTCTACGGTGTTCAATCATATAATTGAATATTCAATATATATAGACTCTTAATACTCCCTCTTTATATAAAATAAATCGTAGAAACAAATCAAATGAAAAGTGTAATACACAATTATTTATATTAATCTTAAATTAAAAAATTAAAATTAACTTAATCCACATAAATCTATCAAAATATCCACAACATGAAACTTAAAATATATACTTCTAAAATATAAAAATATAATTTGTCATGGATTGTATATCCCAAACCATATACTGGTATACTCAACTCAAAATTCAATAGAAAGCATATTAATTTAAGTAAAATACATATCACAATTATAAATACCAAAGTTCAACTCTCTCTCAATCTTCCAAATCATAAATTAACATATAATTATATTTCTAACATAATTATATAAGTAAATAGCTAGACAATTAAACTTATTCTATATAACTGAATAGCAACTCTTAATCCATGTAACTAAATAACAATTTTATACCTATATACATCTAACTTATAAAATAATTATATTTCCTACATAATCAATACTAATTAATAATTAAATATATTATATATAAATAAATAAAAACTATTGATCTTATATATATAAAAAATTTAATATAATTAAAAAAATATTAAATAAAAACTAATCTCGTTATATAGATGGAGGGAAGATGGAGATGCTATTTGATACTTTCAATGACATTTTCTTAACCAATCATCGTTATTTTTACTTTTAACGAAGGTTACTTGTCCAACTGTTATTATAAAATAATTTTCAACTATTTATGCTTTTAACAATAATTCCTTAACTATTGTTGTAAAGTTCATTATAATTGAAAAAGACTAAGCATTTTTCTCAACTGTATAATAAAAAGAAAATAAAAGAACATGAAAAAGTATAATAAAATAAAAGAATATGAATAATCTCAAAATATTTAGTTCTATATTACATGATATAAAAATAAAAAAATTATGTTAAAAATTTTGGTTTATGCAGGTTATTCACTTTATTATTAATTTTCTCTTTATGTTTTTGTTTTTGTTCAAAAAAGATCTCCCTGCAGTTTTAGTTTAAGTTTTTTTTTTCCTTTGCAGTAAAAAACCATTGAATATTCACACCGATTCTTTTATATAATTATCATCATAAAAAATTTTGTGGATTTTATCATTATTTTTTAATTTTATCTCATTATACTGATATGCTAAATATATAATAAAATATTGACGTGTTTCTATAAAATAACATAGTTTCATCATAATTTTTTTATAGTAAATCGTGTAAAATTTTAAAATATAATAGTAAAATATGAAAAGATAATATTAAAATCTATAAATAATAATAATAATAATAATAATAATAATAATAATAATAATAATAATAATAATAATAATAATAAAAGTAATGAAACTTATAATTGCTCCTTGAAAATTGAATACCACTAATAAGTGTGCAAAAATTTCAATACCTAATAATATCAAGAATATCTGCCCCTATATGACTTTATGATACAAACCCACCAATTCCTATTCCATCATTTTTGGTGCTGCAAAATCAAATACCAACCGTACTAAAATAACCTTCATTTCAATATAAAGTCGTATTCATCGTACAAATTTATCGTACCTTCCACCATTTCACTGATTTGTTTTCCAAATTATTTGAACATTAATAGTTAGAGTCAATTATGTTGACTAAAAAATAGAAAATACAACTACATGTCATCTAATGCTTAGAATTTTATAAATTTGTATTCAACATAAAATTATTAAGAGAAAAGTGTCCGAAACTATGGATACCTTTGTCTTTTTCATATCCCTATGGTTAGTTAAGAAGTTTAGACAATTGTCTGTATTAAAGTGTGAAATTAAAGTAATTATTTGATTAATTCAGAAATAAAAGAAGTTATGCTTATTTGTATATAGTGATTTGTGTTTTGAATTTATATATTTATGCATATTTTGATTAAGAATGAATAAGTTTATCTATAAGGATTTTTAAGATTTTTCATCATAATTTTATGTTAAGATTTTTTTTTTTCCTTTTTCATCTTTGTGTG
>Ga0209700_109625_pt1 | contig 10957 bp, 5 predicted proteins | sample SiratroredBW_FD_187528 | JGI IMG/M metagenome (GOLD analysis project Ga0209700, IMG submission 187528) | Root nodule microbial communities of legume samples collected from California, USA - Siratro red BW (SPAdes) (version 2) | ecosystem: Host-associated > Plants > Roots > Nodule | place: USA...
ACTTACCTTTGGTACTTCCTTAATTTGATTTTGAAATCAATCTGGTCACTCTTTAAAAAAACACATATGTCTGTGTTTTCTTCATCTTCATCATTGCTAATGTTGCTCGCCATTTGCCCAAACTCTGTATATTTGAGAAGACTCTATGAATATTCACTTTATATAGATGCAAATGAAAAGATGAATAGGTAAGGAAAAAAAGATTAACATTAATTAATTTTTTAAAAACTTTCTTGTTGAATACGTTATTTAAATGCTTTCAAGATTAGAAAATTAGTCAACGCGTGTATTTAATTATTAAATAATTTCATTTATAAATACATTAATATATGCATTTATTATTTATGTTATATCATTAAATATATTAATGTAACATAAACAATGATAATTTATCTTGTTAATTATTTTTGTAATATACTAATATATCAATTAATTTAATTTATTATATAATTAATATAATAAAACTTTAATTCAAAAACTTAATACATACATTAATTAATATATTAATGTAACATAAACAACAATAAATTATGTATTTAATTATTTTTGTAATATATTAATATATGCATTAATTTTTATTTAATTATTTGTGAAATATATTAATATATGCATTAATTTTATGTATTATGTCAACTTTACTAGTAACATCCCAAAATGCTCACTACAGAAAAATATAATGGTGTCAGTTGAAATTGCAAATTCTAACAGTCATAGATGCAACCCAAGCAATTAGAATAATTATCAAATAAAAAGTGACCGTTTTTAAAAGTGATGGGGACTTTAATGTTTATATTTCACCTAGTAACTGAAGAATTGATGTGAATAGATTTGAAATACTTGATAATTTCGTTTATTTAAGTTTATGTTTAAATTTTTAGTATCCACAAACATACTAAAAATTTAATATATGTACATAAATAAAATCTTTACAATTTTATTAATATATTTTATTTTATATTAAGAAAATTTAAAATGATTTTGTAATGGTTGATTTAAGGTTTAGGATTTAAGAATATCCCAAAATTATTTTCACTTGATTAATATCTATTAATTTAAATCTCCAAAATGAAACATTAAAACTATAATTTCATTAAATTTTAAATATTTATTATAAATAATTATTAAGATAATTTTATATTTAATAATTAATATTATGTATATAAAAGTATAAAAATTAAGAAAAATTATGAGAAGAAGAAAATTTATCAATCAATAAAAATCACGACAATAATTAAGAAATAGCTTTAAATTAAATTTAATAAGATTATAAACACTTGACTCAATAAATATAATTATAAGATAAGCAAATAAATAAATAAATTAAAGACGCGAGAGACACTTCAATGAATAAAGATAATTAAGAATAATAAATAAATAAAACTGTGATAAGAACATCTCAATTAGTAAAAATATGTATTAATAAATTAATACATAAAATAAAGTTAAAAACACATCATTGAAAACAGATAGTTCAATATTAATAAATAAATAAAATAAGACTAAAAATATTTTATTAAAAAATAATTATAAAATAAATAAATAAGGTGATAGATATATTTATTTTGCGTAATAATTTTAGATGATGAACACTATGGTTTTACTTACAATACTTCTCTTAACTTTTTTTTTTTCTAATCACTTTACCTCTGAATTTTTGCCCTATCGTATCCTTTATCTCCCTCTCTCACGGTTAAACATTTTATGCTCGCTCCGTTACCTCACCATGTATTTATGTAGGTAATTTTTTTCCCTTTTCATTTATTTAAATCTTTTGAAGTGATGGAAAAGTGATATTTATAGAGAAATGATGCGTTGACACTGTTATATTCATTATCTCCATTTGACAATCTGTGTTGGCACCGCTTATCTGAATGGGTTATGAAAGAGAAATGCAAACTAGTTTTATCTTTGATGGAATGCATTTGTTTTCCAGCAAGGGTGAATATATCATTTGCATATTGAAGTGAAACGCCAACAAAAAGAGAGGGAAAGTTAATTGTCTTTCATCCCTACTCACATGTTCAACAAAAAGAGAGGAAAAGTTAATTGTCTTTCATCCCTACTCACATGAAGGAGAGAGAACGGAGAAGAGAGAACATTTCGTTCTCGTTGCCCACAGAAGAGACAAAGATGTGTTCGCATTGCCCAAGAACAGAGAAGGTTGCATTTGCATTACCATTGGTTTTTCTAGAAGTTTCGTTGTGTCTTTTTCTCTTGATATGAACTGAAACTTCTTTGAAGCACTTACGTCATCGTAAAAATCATTTCTTGGTATGTTTTAGGTTTTTGGTTTTTCTATCTGATACATGTTTGTTTAAAAATCGTTTCTTGGTGTAAAATCGTTTTTTGGTGTGTTTTGGGTTGATAGTTTTTGTATCTGATATATAGACGCGAAAAACTCATTTCTTGGTGTGTTTTGGGTTGCTGGTTTTTGTACCTGATATATGTATGCGAAAAAAAATCATTTCCTGGCGTGTTTTGGGATGCTGCTTTTTGTATCTAATGTTTCTTGGTGTGTTTTGGGTTCCTGGTTTCTTAGTGTCAATCTCTCCTCCTTACAAAAAAAATCACTTCTTGGGGGTTTTATGTTTGTGGTTTTCATCTATGCTACATGTAACACTAGTACAAAAAGGGGATTTAACGTATGCATATGAAGACGGTTAAATGCAAAAACGACGTTGTAAAAAATACGGTGACATTTTTGTAAATAAATGAGCATCCATAATATCAGTTAGACAAAAATTGACGTTGTGATGTGCACACAATGTCGGTTAAGCAAAAAAACTGTCATGGATATAACAGTAAAAAATAAAAATTCAAAATTTTAAAATTTTTAAATGGCGGGGGAGTCACACGTCAGTTGGTAGCTTTAAACCGACGTGGTATTTTTTACCATGACGTCGATTCTGGTAGTCCAACCAACGTCATGGTCACTCTCATAACATTGGTAAAAATTAGGGTTCCCACCATGTCGGTTCTGGGGCTTCTAACCGATCTGATTTTGCCTGTTTTAACTCAGCCAGATTGTTTTTACTCTTACATTTTTTGCCTCCCTCCCTCATTTTCACTCTTGTGCACGCTGCTTCTACACAGTTTTCTCTCGCTCACATTGTCATTTTCTCTCTCACACACTCTCTCTTGCATTCTGTCTTGCTTTCTTGCTCATGTTCTCACTGGTACGTGGTGTTCTCCCTCACGTGTTGTTCTCCTCCTTTGCTCTCATTATCTTTTGTGGTTTCATTCACTCCATTTTTACATTCTTTGGTTTTGGTAGATTTCGTCTGGGTCAATTTCTGTTCACTGGTTTTGCCCTCTTTGTCTACAAGAGGTATGTTTTCTTATCTTTCTATGCTTGGAATGTTTTTTTATCATAGATTTAGGGTTTCAAAAATTTTTGAACGGAAAAACTTCAAATGGTTATAACTTTTGATAGAGAGCTCGGATTGAGACACTCCAAAAATGAAAGTTGCTCGAAATGGGGTAACGAAGCCCCTGGCCAACCGCTTAAGGGCCTCCGGAAATTCCAAAAATCTATCGTTTAGGGTTTCTTTTTTATTCTTTAGTTATTTTTATCCATTTTTTTAGATTGTAGCCTTTGATTTCACATATCTACACTTGCTAAAAAATTCTAAAATTTTTTGTGGTGTTTTCTTGTATCGATTAGAGATTTATCAATTTATATTTAAAAAAAAAATGACAACACCACGTCGGTTGTTAGGCTAAATCTGACGTGGTGTTGTCCACCATGTCGGTTTTAGCCAAACAACCAACGTGGTGTTATGGATTTTAGCAAAGTACCACGTAGTTTTCCTTGTGTCGTTGTGGTGGATTACATGACATCGGTTGCCTAGTTTAAACCGATGTGGTGATGGACTACGTGACGTCGGTTGTTTAACCGACATTATTTTCAACATCTCCTGGGTCAACGTCGGTTCGGGACCCGACGATAAAGGCCTCTCAGAACCGATAATAAATGGTCTTTTTCTACTAGTGTATGCCAAATTCCTACTCAATGAACCACTTAAGTTAGAGGAGTAAACCATTCCATGTTGAATTTTTCACACCTTGCTGGTTTCCATCTGAGGCATGTATATAAGCCAAAGTCATACTCAGTGAACTACTTAGGTCAACATAATAAACCTCTTCTTGGTTTGTTTTTGATTGTTGGTTTCCCTTTGAGACATGTATGTATGCTAATGTCTTACTCAGTCAACCACTTAGGTCAACGGAGTAAACCATTCAGTGTTGGGTTTTCCACACCTTGTTGGTTTCCATCTTTGCGGCATGTATGTATGTCAAAGTCCTACTTTGTGAACTACTTAGGTCAACAGAGTAAACTATTGCATGTTAGGTTTTCCACACTTTACTGGTTTCAATCTTTGAGGCATGTATGTATGTCAAAGTCCTCCTCAATAAACCACTTAGGTCAATACAGTAAACCATTTTGTATTTGGTTTTCCACACCTTGTCGGTTTCCATCTCTAAGGCAAGTATGTATGCGAAAGTTTTTCTCATTGAACCACTATTAGACGTATTCGAAAGAAATCCTCACAAGATCCTTCAACATCCAATTGTAACTATTTTGTTTTTTCATTCTACTCTACATATTAACCAATGACATAATATGTTTGTTGACATGTTTTAAAATTCATATGTTTTGGCAGCATAACAATGACAACTGCTGAAAGTTTTGGATCAAATGTATTTGTACTAATGTCCATATTAATTATTTGAAAATTTTGATAAGTTGTATCTTATGGTCATTATCTAATTCTAGTGTCATGGTTATCAAATTCATGGAGCTTTGGGACGGAGTACAAAGGTTTGATGGGAAAACCATGCCGCAATATTCCATGGTTTGTAATTTTGGGTTTTTGTGAACATTGATGTTGTTGGTTCATGTATGCACTGTATACATTGTTGGGGGTCTTTTATTTCCAGGACCTAATTGGACAATAGTCAGAAGGAAAATGTTCAAAGAACACTTTGAAATGGATTCAATCCCAAATAGGCTAAACTTTAACATTTGAATTCGCAGTTCTTGCCAGGGTAATCAATTATTGTACGTAATGAACCACTAACGATCACGTAGCCAACCACAACAATTTATGTGTCATACCTTTGGTTGTTGGACTTCCAAGTTGACCTAATTAGACATGTGGAATGAAAATATTCAAAGAACACTTTCAAATGGATTCAATCCCAAACAAGCTGAACTTGAATATTTGAATTCGCAGTTCTTGTCAAGCTATTTAGTTATTGTACATAATGAACCACTAACGAACACATAGTTAACCACAACAATTTGGGTGTCACACATTTCATTGTTGGACTTCCATGTTGACCTAATTGGAACATAGTTGGAATGAAAATGTTCAAATATAAATAATACTTTGAAATGGATTCAATCCCAAACAAGTTGAGCTTGAACATTTGAATTAGCATTTCTTGTCAGGATAATCAGTTATTGTACGTAATGAACTACTAACGAATACATAGTCAAGCACAACAATTTGGGTGTCATACCTTTCATTGTTGGACTTCCAAGTTGACCTAATCGGACCACATGTAGAGTGAAAATGTTCAAAAAACACTTTCAGATGGATTCAATCCCAAACAAGTTGAACTTGAATATTTGAATTCACAGTTGTTGTCAGGGTATTCAGTTATTATATGCAATGACCCACTAACGAAATGAATTCACATTTGTTTATTGAGTATGCAGGACCTTCTTTGACAACTCAATAAAAGAGGTATATTCTATAATTTTTTATACGTGGCTATTTTCTAAACTTGCACAACTGACAGAAATTTATTGATTTCAAAACTAAAACTTTAAGGTTTCTTGTTTAATTTTTCCTACACGTTGTATCATTCATCCAATACTTTCAGTAAAGTTAAAAAAAGAAATCCCAATCATATTATTCCTATATTAATGTCCTTTGTTGTGAAGATATTCCTATATAATATGTTTTATAAAATAATAATTAAATTAAAGAGTTAAACTAATATATTTTTAAAAAGCATTAATTAAAATAATAATTTATATTTATTTATATATTAAGTCATTATACCTAAAATTTAAATTTATATTTAATATAACATTAATTAAATTTTAAAAACGTATATATTTAATCTTTTCAAAAAAAAATTAAAGTGGGACAAAATAACTAGTTGGCCATGTTAAGAAGTTCTTATCTATTTACTAAATAAAATTACATAGATTACAAATTTCCTAAAAGAATTTTTTAGTACATCTTCAACTTGTCCTTGTTTAGAATATTTTAGTTCTTTGCAAATTTTGTTTAGTTTCCAAATCCTAGATATATGTCTTCCTTTACCATGCATCATTTGTTTACAGGAAACTAATGAAGAAGCATGTGATAATTCCAACTCCAACACAGATATTTCATTTTTTTTATAAGATATGTCTTTTTATTGAATTCAATTTATAATAATCTTATGATTGTCGGTGAATCTATATTGATTTCAATACTTTATATAGTTTATAAGTAAACATAAATCTTACTTTACATTAGACTTAAAATTCATGTCATTTTGGAAGTCTTTGTAACGTAGGAAATATGATAATTCGTTCTTAAGAAAGACCTATTCCACAATAACATGTTGTTTTGAAGAAAAAACCACATAATTTTACATTTGCATAATGGAAAATTAACAATGTATGATGTGAATCATGACCTAACCGATGTTTCCAAGGCCTTCTAATGTAATGACAGCACAAGAGTACTCTAATGGAGAAAGACACTGTGTTGTTGTAGCAGCAATAGATCCATTTCTGGGGAGAATTGGCACACAGTCACATTATGTAAACTTTTTTTATTACTAAAGGATTGCCGTAGAAGGCTAGAGAATGGTGTTGTTATAAGATATGTCTTTTTATTGAATTCAATTTATGAAAGCTTTCAACCACACGATCAAGTAACTTGAAGCCACATTGCTATTATGCTATATCGCTATCGTTAAAACTAATGCTCTTATATATTCTGCAGTCACATTCAAACGCAGGAATTATACTGAGTCTGTTGATTATGTGTTCTTCAACATAAATGCATTTCAACAATCTTGACTTCGAACATCTGAACAACGAAAATTTGGTCAGTCATTTATATTTATAACAATAATAATGTACAGCAACAAGTTATTTGTCAATTTACTACATCTTTACTTCTAATCCAAAAACCATCAGTTTGAATTTTAATAAAGAAACACAGATGATAAATTACTTCTATTACAGCAACGAAAATGCATTTTAATAAAGTACTCTAATGTAAAAATTTGTCTCCCTTATCAGATTGTGATCTTATCTGCAACTGAATATAGGAACTATCTTTCGTGGGGTGAGTCTAACATCAATAATGTTTAGCATCATTGTTTTGATTTTAAGTTTTATTAAGAACAAATATTTATCAGAATATTCATCATTTACATATATTGTTTCTGAAAGAACAAAGTGTAAAATAGTATTCAATATATGTTTTTCAATTTAATAACATATGTAAACCAATAAAAATGAAAACAATAAATATGTGTAAAACTAGCAAAGGCTTCGAATCTAAAATACTGTATACCTTTGGTACTTCCTTAATTTGATTTTGAGATCTCATCAGCCTTTGAAAAGTATATGTCTGCGTCTTCTTCATCTTTGCCTATATTATTGTTGGTAATTTGCCCAAACTCTAAATATTTAGACATACCAAGAATATTACTTTTTCCGCTGGTGAAGTTTTGAAAAGATGGTTGAGAAAACTCTATGAATATCCGCCTTATATATATAGATGTAAAAGAGGAGATGAGTAGTGAAAGTTGATTAAAATCAATTAATTATTGATTATGTAAATAGATTAAAATAGGAAAATTAATTGATGGATGTGTTTAATTATTAAATAATGTCATTTATGTAATATTAATGTATGTATTGTATTATTGGTGATATGAATAAATATATTGCACGAAATTAATAATTACATTAATATCTTCATTTGACATAATTAACCATAATATATGTATTTAATTATTTGTGTAATATATTAATTATGCATTAATTTGATGTATCATATAATCAATAATATAAAACTTTACTTGTTACATCTAGAATAGCTGTACACGTGAACGTTTATTCTTTTTTTAATTTCTTTTACTACGTATATCAAATAATATTCAAAATATTGTAATTTTCGAGCGTAATCCAGATTAAATATAAAGTATATATACTCGAAACCACCACATAAAACATAACTTTCTCTGTCACCTTCCTCACGTCTTCACATCTCTTCCTCTCTCAATTTTACTCTCCATACTTAAATCTTTTTTTTATTTATTTAAATTCATATTAGGCATCACTATAAAATTTGACATTTCAGCTAGGTTCACATTTCAGAGATCAACAATCATTTGTCATGATATGAAATATATTATTAAAAAGAAAAAGAAAAGATACAAAACCATGGGGGACTAGGCCAAACCCATGACAAGAAAAGATTGACAAATACTCCCCAACCAACCTAAACAAAACGAAACATAGGGAGTTGATACATATTGTGAAAAAGGTGTAACTTAATAACAGTAGGTAAATCATCATATCATTTTAAATCTAACTTATTCTCGAGACCTACCGAAACTAGCTTGTGAGCACAATGGTTTCCCTAAGAGAACATATGAGAAACATTGAACTTAATTTCTTTACATATCTTTATACACTTTCTCCATCTCCCTCTGAAAGACCAATGAATGGGATTAAATGAACTAAATACTTACAAAATAGGGAAGAGTAACACTCAAGCTAAATATGTCTGAAGTCTTTGCTTTGAGCAAGCTCAATAGCCAAAATGGTTCGTACAACCTTAGCAAATAAAGACTTTTGTAGCCCGAGGAAAGAGAAGAAACTGTCTATATCTTCACCCATGCAACCATGAAAAATCCAATCTTGCAATAGTTGGGAAGTCTATAATCATTTTTCTCTGACCAAAATCTCAATCAGAGTAAATTTCTATTTATTCAGAGAATCATTTGTCTTCTATTTTTCTTAACTTTTGTCATTAATCTTAATGGAAACTGTAATACCCTAGAAAATAGTTCTAGAATAAAAATCAACTTAGAATTTAGCTTTAGAATAACACATGAATACTTTTTAACGAAAAATTTTAAATGAGAAAAAGTGTTATTCAGTTGTACTTTTTTACAAAAGTCACCAACTCTCACTTTAAAAAGATATTCAGTTTCATTTTTATAAAAACCACTAATTGTCTCTAAAAAGTGGTTACTCCCCTTTTCTTTATTTGCTTTTGTCTTCCTTCCTTATCAGACAAACAAGCGGAGGTCACCCCTAAATTTCAGGCATTGAGTAGAGTAAGAGTCTCTAATAAGATTATTGATAGAGTTAGGTTGCCCGTTATTTTAGGTTTAGGAAACTCCTTTAAGGGTCTCTACTCTATACAGATAAGGAAAACTAATTGCATGTTTTTTTTTTTTTATGTTAGTTTGAAATAACAATTTATCTAAAATGATGATATTTGGTAAGGGAAACCAGTTTCATGTGTTTTTTAATGTTGGTAAAGGAAGCTAGTTTGAATGTTTTTAATAGATATTGTAATTACTTGTTTTATTAAGTATGAATGCTTATGTATTGTATGATGTAATGTGTGATCGAGACATAGTATATCTAGAAAAGGAGATATCCGTGTTGAGATTGATTAGGATGTGTATTGTTTGTAGATTTGTATAGAGGAATGTATCCTAACTTTTGTCATAGATTGGAATCATATAGATGAAGACTACCATGTGGTGAGAGTCGAAGGAGGTTCATATGATTGTGCCATAGTCTGAAAAAGAATTGGTTGGACCAAATCATATGGATTAATAGGTTCATATGACTGTGCTATAGTTTGAAAACTATAGTGCTATAGTGCTATAAACAGAAGGCAATGAAGCAGACGAATTATGTGAGGGGTAAGAACTAGCACTAGTAGAAAAAAGACATTTAAAGGCGGGATATCATAGCGGTTAAAAATGAACCGCAATTAAAAATAACACGGTGACATTTTTGAAATTAAGTAAAACTATACCAGCGTGGTTGACACGAGAACCGCGATAATAAGCCACAAATAATTTATTATTGAAAACTGCAAGGAGATACCAACGCGGTTCTGGAAACAACCGCTTTGGTATCTGCAAAACAACTTTTAAAATATTTTGTAGGAGGATACAAACGCGGTTGCCACTAACAACCGCATTTGTATCTCTTATTTTAGGGCACAGAAACTCTTCGCCCCTCGTGTGCCCTCTGTTTCACTCTTTCCCTTTGCTACTGCTTCTTCTTCTTCCTTGCGAGCACAGTACCTCTTCCCCTCCCTTGCTATTCGCACCAACCTCTCTCTCATCTCTCTCTCTCTCTTCGTGGTTTTGCTTCTGCAGCCACCACCACCACGTCGAGGTGCTTTCGCGGCCACTACCACCACCACCACTCAAACCCTCACCACCACGTCTCTCTCTCTCTCTTTGACATTTTCTTCTTCTACTGCCGCGACGTCCACCACCATTGAAGGCTATCTCTTTCTCTACCTTTATTCAATTTTTTCTATTTGACTTGATTCTATATTTTCAAGTCTCTACCATTGTTGTGTAGACTCTTCTCCACCATAGTCGTGCACACGCTGCCATTGTGTCCACTTTTCAGGTTTGTCCATTGTTAAGACTTTTATTCGGCAAGTGTACCGAGTCACAAGTAGTAGAGTGGGTTTTAGTAAAGATGTCGATTCCTCAGGGAACAATTCTATTTTAGAATTTCAGCGTCACTGCTCAGTAAGCGAGCTCAGTTTTGATGAGAGATTTAGTTTGATTAACAATTACTACGAACATGCAAAATAAATTTATAAGCAGTAAAAGAGTCTGAAATGATTAGAGAAACACCCTGGGATTGAACTCATCTAATCTTACT
>Ga0209700_109626_pt1 | contig 10956 bp, 2 predicted proteins | sample SiratroredBW_FD_187528 | JGI IMG/M metagenome (GOLD analysis project Ga0209700, IMG submission 187528) | Root nodule microbial communities of legume samples collected from California, USA - Siratro red BW (SPAdes) (version 2) | ecosystem: Host-associated > Plants > Roots > Nodule | place: USA...
ATTCATAATACTTTTTTTTCCATTTTTTTTAAGATAGCTATAATATAATTAATCTCCCTTCAATTTACCCATACCCAATACAATCTATCAGTTCATAATTATATTATTGATGTAACGTAATTAAATCAATAAAAATTGTTTACTTTACAAAAGAAATAATAAAAGTATATTATACATGTTATATTGTTTTCTATTTATTCTTCTTTTTTATTTTTATTGGATGAAGATATGTTTACTTAATGTTTAATTGAAATAAAAAATATATTTTTGTCTCCTTATTTGATTCAATATTTATGATGAAATTGATGGGAGAAGATGTTATTTAAAATATTTTTTATTCATCTTAAAAACAGTTTTATTTTCTTTTAAATATAAAATTATTAAAACACAAAAGTAAGGATGTTCACGGGTTGTATTAAATAAAATCATTATCAACCTACTAAAAGATATCTAGTTAGTTGATTCAGATTCCATATTTTTTATATTAAAATCAATTTAATCTAATTCATTTTAATTTTTTACCATCTTATTTCACAAAGGTTAATTAGTAATTTCAGAAATATATCAATTAAAAAAAAAACAAATCTATAACATTTGTCAAATCAATCCCAAACTTTCATAACCAATCCCCTTAAATCCCTTCAAATCTTACCATCCATCCATTAATCCAAACAACCCTCTCATCCACACACAATCCACTCAAATTCCTTCAAATCCATCCACTCAAATCCTTTTAAAATTATATTACAATTTGAAATATAAAATACATATTCTAAAATTTATATTCTAGATTTTACATTCCAAAATATAAAAAATGTGTTTAGTATTGTATATTTTGGAATACATTATTTTTAGATTTTCTAAAATATATTTATATTTTATTTGAATTAATTTCAAACATAATTAATTTATTTTAAAGAGTATTTTTAAAATTTAAAACAAATAATTTATTTAATAGAGAGATATTTTTTTTATTAAAAAGAATATTCACCAAAAGTAAGCATTATATAAGGATAATAATATCTCGTACTAATATAATATTTTATATATTAATTATCAAAGTTTTTTTAAATATCATTGTTAAATTTAAAAATACAAAACTTGAGGATTGGAACTATGTCTCTGTCACTTGCTCGGTACAGCCTCTGGATGTTTAGTTTAAACGACCTCCTCATATGTGACATATTGGGCTAATTACAATATACTGTAGGTTTCGTCTCAGATTAAAATATTTTTTACCATGTGTCCATAGTCTATCATGTGTGGAAAAATACTGACAATAGTCCTGAATATGCCATGCAGTCATTGAACCAATGCATTAAGCACTTGAAAAATGAAAAACACAAAAAACTATAGTGACATTGTAATTAGATAACTCACCGAATAAGCATGTTCCTGTTGTGACGACGGTTATGTCTGGTCATCATCTAGACTACATGGCCAATGACATGACAATATATATGCTTGATCTTCGTTCACCCAAGGAAGTATATATGTAGAATGTGACAATGATATGAACCAATCCATGTATCCTACCGCAATGCTAAGGAATGTAAAACTAGTGTCACATCAATGACAAGATGTTTGACAAAGTCTAACCATAAGTCGTCAATGATAGGAAATACATCCTCAAATTACTGAATAGTTACAACATGCTAATCGATGTCACAAATAAGCTCGTATTGCGAACTCCTATATATGATGTACGGTACAATTCTCATACACCGTACACATATAACTCAATTAGATGTGAGCACCACGACACTACCTCAACTCTATTGCGACATCATCAAAATCTACCCCAAGTAACTTGACAACCAATGATGACGTTGATGTGAAATCCAACATCACATATGTATAGAATTGTCCCAAGAGAAGATGGAGCAATGCATAAACATAATCTAAAGTAATAGTCATTTCATCAAAAGGGAAGTGAAACTTTGTGTTGGGATGTCATATATTAACAAAGATTTTTATGAGACATTAGTGAGAGATCAACTTCAATTCTCCTTGATTCTCATCCTCTCAGTTTACATGCCATGTAGTTTATGTAACTCTACAACAACGATGTATTAATAGGTCTCCTTGGAAATCCTACTTCAATTTCTTCATGCTATCTTACAGTAAATGGTGATAATACATCATCAAAGATAGTGATGATAACTTGTTCCATATCCCTTCAACACTATCACTCATTTTCTAGCTTGTGCTCAGGAATAATAATTCACTTAATAATAACAATCAAAATAATTTTTTTAAATTAACAAATACGTTTCTGGTTGTGCAATTACAAATGCATTTCTCAAAATTGCATTTGAAATTATACAATTCAGATTTTTGAATCTAGAAATACATTCTAGAATGGATATATGCATTTTGGATTACATACAAAACCACCTAGAACAAAAATACACCTCTTCAACAACGGTGGAATGACGATAATCAAAGTATTTCCAACAGCCTTTTCCCACTCTGAAAGGGAGGAAGAAAATTTGGAAGCGATACAGCGAAGGGTAAAAGAAGAGATGTGCAAGAAGAAATGAGAAAATAAGTTAAACATAAATATAAGGAGGGATAATTTGATCTTTTCACAAGAAGTAAGGGGTGCCGTTGAAATTTATGGGGGTTCTGAGAGCCCAGATGGGGAATATGTTCATTGTCCATTGTCCATAAGTGGGCTATTATGCGTCGAGTTATGTTCTTTTCTTTTGTCATTGGCCTTTTGCTAATCCGGAATATTAGTCACTAATATTTTGCGTTAAAAATAATTTTTTTTTGACATTAGGTTTTCTTCTAATCACATTAAGTGTCCAACTTAATTGTAAGATTAATCTCCTAACAACTTTTGTTACAAGCGAATTTCATCAATCCATATGTCAGATGTCTTCACAAGTTTTGGTAACCTTAAAACCTCATGCAACCTAAACATATACTCCATTCAGAATTTTGGTACTGCTTGTCCAAACTGATATCAGGAATTCCAGTAGCATTTTTTTTACCAGACAGACCATGCTTTTATCAGTAATAAATTTGAAAAAAAGAAGCTGAAAGGATAAAATAAATTTTATTTATACTTCCTCCACTTAAACTTTAATTTATCTTAACATGAAAAACCAATCATAGATCCGAAGCTAATTATATAAACGGGTGTATAATGGTACTAATGCATAAATAAACGCTTAAAGTTTAAACTTGAATGCAAATATACAGCGTTTTAGGTTCATAAAATGTGTATGACAATACTACTCGCAACCTTTTTTATTCATTTAAACATTGATAAATAACGCATAAAAAAAGGAAATGAGAACATATATATAATTATGGGTGCGTTCTACACATCCATGACGCGTTTTCTTTTTATATTTTTAAATTCAATATCATCAAAGCATCCACCCAGAGGCGAATCCATGCACACTCAAAGATGAAGCTCCAACGTTTGCATCATCAGGACCAATCTGGTTGAATCTGTAATCAACAAAACACACTTTGAAGATATAGAGCAATCAATAAATATATATCTATATACCAAAATCCATAGGTTTATAGCTTAGAAAAATGTGTTTGAGAATTTTTGTGTAATGACTTTACCCAATTTGCAAGTTGGGATTCACTCCCACTGGTTGGAAGAACCCCTCTGATTGAGGAGGAAAGTTTGTGTAATGGATGTTAGGCCCTCCAGCTTCCAAAGCCAGACTCACTGGAACTTGTGAGTTATTAGTTTCTTCCAACTGTTTCAATTTCAACACAGATCATTTTCAACCAAAAAACGAACACTAATCATGAGTACAATTATGATACATATAAACTTCAAATACAAAAAATAGCATTTGAGTTGGAAATAGCTGTTACCTTACTCCTTAACACATTATTAGTTTCAACAAGCAACGTTTCCTGCATTGAGTTTGTAAAAGCCAAGGTTACACACCAAAGAATAAGACAGTGTCAGAATCTACTAAGATGAAGAAACAGGTGCATACCCGGTGGTGAAGATCAGCAAGCTGGTCAAGCATGAATTGAGTCTGAAAAAGTTGTGACATATATGTTAAAATATCCAAGAAATCAAAAGATATAACAAAAAGATGTGAAAACATTAGTGAAGTTGAGAAGTTCAAACAAGTTGATCTAATATGCTATTACCTTTGTTGACCTAATATTCTTCAGTGCTGCCTCTAGCTGATTCTCTAGCTGCTCAAGATCAGTTGTATTCATTTGGGCAAGATCTTCCCCAAGTAGGTTCCTGCATCATCCCGAATCAATGACAAAAAGATATTCATATGAAGTACAATAGAGCTTAAAGAAAAAAAAAGTAGAATATCAGCTTTAAGACTAAAAACACAACTTCATGGAGTCTCTTCTTAAGTTAATTACCTTTGTGAACGTTGCAAGACTTCTACCCTTGCTTTTAATCTCAAATATTCCTGGTAGTTCTGTCAAATGGCATATTTGTTATCAGATATTTCATATATATGTATGTATCGCGAAATAGTTATTTTCTTTGTTTACAAAATTACTAAGAAGGAATAACACCCCACATTCATCCAAAGCAAGGCAACAAGTGCAATCTTGAGGGAAAAAAATAGATATATTTATATGGAGAGAGTTCATAAAGTCTACAAAATCATTGTTTAAAGCAAGAACATTATTTCTCGTAATACATGAAAGAATTACCTGAATGTCGTTAACTGGTCGGGTGGTCTCCAGTGCACTGTAACTGTACTTCTGGTACTTCTCCAGTGTTTTCATCATACTGTGTTACAAAGAAATAATTACTCAATCAAAAATATGGATCATTCATTTGTAAAGAAGGATAATTTTTGAACAAAAAATTCAAAATAATTAAGATTGAAAACTGCAAATTTTAGTCAGAATAGTGTACACCCGAAACCCTAAAAGGGAAAAATGCATGCTTATACGTGTCAGTGCATGTTCTGCAACATGTTAAGGGATAGCAACTCAGCAAGTTTATGTATGTTCATAATTGGGAAATATCTCAATGTTTTGGAAATTAATCATCAGAAAATCAACAGATTTTCGTTTCTCACTTAATTGCTCTGTTAAGTGCCCTAAGATTGCACCATTGTAATGGTCTTCACAAGAGGGCACAACATGGTAAGCACCATAACAGCAAACCATCTACATCATAATTCCTACATAACTTTCCATACATTAGTACGAGTAACTAACTAAACGTTTATGGCTGTGACTTTAGCAAGTGTTAGAATATCTTAGGGTTTAAACTTTAGTATTCCCTTTAATTAGATTTAGATGGAAGGTTCATTATTTGAAAAAGATGAGTATTGTGTCGCTTTTAGGAGTTAAAACATCACTATTGATGCATTCATTTACTATTCTTTATATTTGAGTCTGTTAGTTATTTTAACATTATTAGTGGCATGTTGACTGGGAGATAGGGAATCGTTTTAGCCGACATTTTTATATTATTTATCCAAATGGTTGCTTAATTTGTATCCAGACATCTAGTTAAGTTGAATAATTGATCACATTACAAACTTCTATACTTCAGGTATTTTCATTTTTTTTTTCTACCTTTAACATGTAAAATGTTAAAATCCTAATCATTCAGCCTGTGTGTAAATTGTAAAATGGGTTTTGTTTTATCTCTGGTTATTAAAAAATACTTTCACCCAATCCTAAGCTATTAATTACATCATTAAGTTTGATATCAAACACTTAGTATTATAGATATATTATTCTCACATCGTGATAATTTTTTATTATAATAATAAAAAGATTATCAACAGTGAAAATTAAATTAGCCAAAACAAAGTAATAACTAGTTTAATGACCTTGAGGTCAAACTTTAGTATATCCAAATGAAACAAAAAGAGAAAAGAAAAGCAAAACCTTTTACCAAGTAGATTTAAAGCAAAAATATTTTTAACTGGGCATTATAATCAACCACATACAGAACATTAATTAATGGACACTTTTTCAATTATAAACCAGCTGGTAACCGTCAAATTTTAAGTTTTTGAGTGACATACAATGATCCAATGGTCATACAACAATGACAATAACCATTATACCCTAACGTTTAGAGGTGTTATATTATTAGTAGTATGAAAAAGTTTAAAACAATGACCCATCTAGATAGAACACCGACAACAACAACATTAATATATATCCAAAGTCGTGAAGCCTAAAGACAAAGCTTTCCAACAATCAAGCAAAACTTACTACAATAACTGCACCATACACTTTCCAGTGCACAAGAGAGACTTCTATTAGAAGAAAAGAAGACGAAAGTTTGATGTTAAATGTCATTGATTCAAGAGAAGAGAAAGTGAAAGAAGAAAATATATAGCTTAATGGACAGCTTGAAGGGATGAAGACATTTGAAGAGTTTTTGTTAGATCACTGCTCATTTGCTCCAGTTCTGATCTCCATTTTTTTATTTCGATCTGTGGAAAAGGAAAATAATTGCTCTCTATAAATGTTTCTGCAAGTAGTGAGAAAAGTGTTTTTGTCTTTTAGTCTTTGCAGATCAAACAAGCTATTCCACAACGGTTTTGAGGATAGACGTAGATTCACAGCCTTAGAAACTAAAGGACACTCTTTTCCTGTCTCTCCCTCTCTGAGTCTGCGCAATCCTTAAATTGTAATGCAAAGTAAAACAGGTTTTCGCATCAAACATCCCATCTCTGACACAAAATCATAACAGTAAACCCTGGCTTGAACTGTTAAGCCTCTATCTCTAATCAGAAATATTACAAAAATTCAAAATGGTTATTATTAGGGCCAGTTCATGGTTATATTCATGATCACCCAAGTTGAAAAAATAAATAAATAACAAACTTTGGCCAAAGATTAAGAGGGATGTTAGAAGCCAAAGTCACACTTTTATAAATTCTTTTACCAAAAACAAAAACAAAAAATTAACGACTTCTACACTCATCTGTTCCAGAAATGAGCTTGCCCTAGTTCAAGTGGGTATGTCTATCCCAGATGAAACAGAAGCAGCAAAGTTTTTCAAAAGAACATCTAAAGACACCAAAACGAAAATTTTCCCACCTTTGACTCTCCTTCATTCCTCGTATAAAAGATAGAATTTCAGATCTTCACATTTAAAAGTATAGGAATTAAATAAAACAGCTTTGTTTGTTGTTTGTTGCGTATAAAATTATGGAAAGCAAACAGAGAGGAAAGATCGGAACTTTACACTTCCCACAAGTCAGGAAAAAGAAAGATGTGAGGCAAAAAGGGCCTTTGATTTTGGGTGTGAGCTGCCGAAAACTTAAAACAAGTTGTTTGAATCAATCAGGAAGTAGTTAGGCTGAGGAGAAGCAGCTGAAGCACAGATCTTGCACAAAAAGTGCTCCAAATTAACAGGTGCACAAGAGAGAAGTCATTGCTGACATGTTTGCACTTGTGCACACATTCAAACAATTAAACATGACACAGACATAAGCATAAAGAGTTTATTTATGTATGTATGTATGTATATATATACCTTGAGGTGCTGCTGAACTCATAGAGCTTGCCACGGTTGGAGAAGATGATGAGGGCAACCTCAGCATCACAAAGGACTGAGAGCTCATAGGCCTTCTTGAGCAAGCCATTTCTTCTCTTGGCAAATGTGACTTGCCTGTTGATTTTGTTCTCTATCCTCTTGAGTTCAACCCTCCCTCTTCCCATCTCTCTTTTCTCTCTCTACCTCTCTTAAAAACACACACTCTCTCTCGCTCTGGAAACTCCCTTTCCTGTATTGGTTAAGAGATGAGAGTGCTTTCTTAAATCGACTCTTTGCTTAGGGTACCAAAAGGGATAAAACAATAGTGCAAGAGAGGAAATAAAAGAGGAAACCTGAAAAAGGTTCCCTTATGTTTGGTTTTCATCTCTCTGCCGTATACCCTCTATAATATGTTTAATCAGCTAAACAATACAATGACAAACTTTTATGCTTGCATACTAATTTGACATACTTTCTCACATATCTTATTTGTACCTTATCTTAGTACCCCAAAAGTTGAACTTAATCCTTGTTTGTCTATTGTTAGGCCACTAACTATAAAGTGTCTCCTAGGTAGCCCAAAAGATCTCTACCTCACTAACTTACCACAATTCAACACCCCAAAATTTTGTCTAACTGCTAGACACATTTACTATTTCATTCAACTTTGGTTATGCTTGAATAGGAAATATATATTCAGTTACAAGGTTATGCTCACTTTCATTACCAACCAGTTTTAATATTGCCACACATGCGATAAAGGTGTCAGGTTAAGAACATCATTCTTCCTTTTTTATTAGCCAAGGGAACATTCTTATTTATTAGGCGCAGAACAGAAAGAGTTTAGAGTATTAACACTTAATTGAGCTGATTCGTTAGATTAAACACATACACACACACACACATATATATATATATATATATATATATATATATATATATATATATATATAAACATTTTATATAAAAAAATATGTTTGGTTGATTCAGACTAAATTAGTTTTTCTCCTGAAAAGCAAGGTTAATATAGCATGTTTGGGAGGTATTATTATGGTTTAGGACCCTTTAACTTTCAGGTCAAAAATATTAAAATTTGTTGCTTTTAAAAATTCACTCAAGCTGGCTTAAAATCAATTCCAGACAGTATCAAAATCTATTCTGAATTCTAAGATCACATTTCAAAAAAGAAAGAAAAAGAGTGAAAACAGCTATTTATTATCTGAACTTTTTAACATGGAACTGAAATCAGGAGAAACAAATCTGATCCAAGCATGCAATTAAGTGTGTGTATATATATATATATATATATATATATATATATATATATATATATATAGTTATATTTACATGAGATTATTCAAAATTACGTTGAAATTTAACTATTATGGTCCTATCTAAAGTAAGAGATACATTTTAAATTAGAGAATGAAATACATTTAATTTTTTTTATTAGGAAATCAAAATTAAAAATTAGAGTTGTTAAATATATTTTAAAATTTAAAGTTAATTATAATTTCAATAACGAATATTTTAAGTAACGATTATGTTATATTTCTTTAAAGTACATTTTCCTTTCCTCCGTTTAGAATAATAAAATATTATTACGGGTGTTCACAAATTTGACCTTACATTGAAGTATGAGTATGGGTTCAAAATTCTTTTTGAGTTGAAACAAACTTCTGTATTGAATAGTTTTCTATAATGAATTCTTAAGACGTAAATCGCTTTACTTTAAATGTAATTATAACCAAAGTCAAATTTAAAAGAAGCGAACACAAGACATTATTATTATCTCGTGAGTAAGCATTTTATACTTTCATAACAAATGATAAGGGTGGAACAAAATGTAAACATTTTGTTGAGTGAACATTTTTCCTTATTAGTACAAAAAATAATCAAATATAAAATACTTTACTTCAAAATTACTTTTAATTAAAATATTTTTTTTAAAAGTCATGGTCATTTAAAATTCATTTTACAACCTCTCATCTAAACAGACATGAAGTCATTCTAAATTAGTTGTTAAAAGGAGTAAATTTCATATAAAATAGCAGGTTTAATTTTATTAAGAATTATGTTTATTTTTTAACTTCTGGCTGGAAAACCTATGTCGGTAAATGATTTTTAAAAATATAAATAAATAAATATATGTTTTAGTTTAATTTTCTTTTTTAAATATTTCTTGTACAATCTTTGTTTTGTTCACATTATTAAGAAAAGGACTTAAATGAATTTTAAATCTAGTTTAATCTTATAGAATTTACTTGTAAGGTGATATTTAAATTCATTTATATAGTGTAATTTGGTTTTATTTTAGTCAATGTCAAATCTTTAATATACTTTTTCCCACTAAGGATTGAACATCTCAAACATAAAACTATATATGTTTGTGTATAATCTAGTAAATATGATGGGTTCATTATATTAAGTAGTAAATAATGAAATCTCACAAAAACTTTTAAGGTAAGTTTTATAATTATTTCTATAGTATGATTTTATTTTATTTTTAATCAATATAAAATCTCTAACGTACATGAATATAACAAAAGAATCATCAACTTGATCTGAATAACTTAACTATTCATACAATCTAGAAAAAAAAAGTATAATAATTATCTAATATTTCTAACCAAATGAAATTTGTTAACAAAGAAAAATTCAATAAAAAGGTTGCAAAAATCACTGCAAACATTTATATATAAATAGTCTTAAATCAATATTCAAATTATATATAAAATCAATTCTAGTGATTTTTTATTTTTTTTTGGAAAGTGATTCGATTTTATTGGATTTGTATTGATAGTGTAAAATTGTCACACCATATAATATTATTTTAAATAAGTTGAAAATAAAAATCTCAAAAATAGGATTGAATTTTGCGATGAGGACATAGGAGGTCGGTGATCAAAAGTTAAAGGTTTTTATTTTTGAGATGAGGGAATAGGATGGAGAAAAGGTGATCCAATTGTTTTTGAAAGGTTGATATTTTGAGATGGGAGAAAAACATGAGTAAGATTTAAAACAAATTTTGAGATGATTTTCTATTTTAAAAGATAACGTTGGAATTTCTTGTTAACATATTTGGTGTATTTGCTTAATAAAAACTAATTAGAAATAATATTTTGTTGGTGAGCCTTAAAGTTGAACTTAAGTTCAGAGAAGGGTGATTGAGGATTATAACTTTTGGAATGGGAGAGTGAAGAAGAGAAAAGTCATCGAAAAAAATGGAAGATGAGATGAAAATGGAAACCAAACAGTAACAATAAAAAATGGAAGAGGTTTTTTTTTTTTTAAATTCCTTCAAAATATAAAATTTACTATTTTCATAAAATTTATTTCAAGATAAATGACAAACATTTATTTTAGAGATTTAGAATTTTTTTAGAGACATCAAATGTGGCCACAAGTGAGTATATATATATATATATACATATATATATATATATATATATATATATATATATATATATATATATATATATATA
>Ga0209700_109627_pt1 | contig 10956 bp, 6 predicted proteins | sample SiratroredBW_FD_187528 | JGI IMG/M metagenome (GOLD analysis project Ga0209700, IMG submission 187528) | Root nodule microbial communities of legume samples collected from California, USA - Siratro red BW (SPAdes) (version 2) | ecosystem: Host-associated > Plants > Roots > Nodule | place: USA...
ACGTCAACTAAGGTGTCACCTCATTCATTAATGAGTAACCAGTGGTGTTTTAAAGAAAAAATAATTCAATCACCTTACAAAACACCACTGGATACCCCTTCTGTAATGAGATGACATCTTAGTTCATGTTTTGGTGACACACATCACACATGTTCGTCTGTGTATTGGTTCACGTGTATAGTCGCCAAAACGTGAAGTAAAGTGTCCCCTAATTATTGAAGGGGTAACCACTGATGTTTAGTCAAATAATTATATCAGTGTTCGTATAAAACACCACTGGTTACCCCTTCAGTGATGAGGGGACACTTTCCTTTACGTTGTGGGTTTACATGTCAGATATCGTCATACAACACACACCACAACTCCTCTTCCCTGAAAACCCTAAAACCTTAACAAAAGGACATCTCAGTTAACGAAAATCATAGAACTAAACCCGTCAGATCTCGAAACCTAAACCCTAAAAACCAAATAAAGCTGTTCCCTTTTCATTCAAACCTCATAAAACCAGCCTTTACTCCACAAACCCTAAACCCCACACGAAAATCATACAAGACACATTTAAATGATGAAAAACAGTTCCTTTTACATGAAAACCTCATAAAAGACTCACCTTTAGCAACTGTTGATGGAAAACGCAAGAAAATCTAACTGGGAAGAAGAGAGCAGATACGAAGCCAACTGAAACACTTGAGCATAGAGACATCGCGAGTGCAGAGAGAGCGAGAGCAGAGCCGAGTGCAGAGCGAGTGAGAGTGGGAAAAGAGAGTGATAGAGATCGAGAGCGGGTAATAGCCTGAGAGGGAGAGAGAGCGACACTGAGAGTGAAAGAGTGAGAGGTGCGGGATTTCAAAAATTAGGGCATACCTTTCAGAACTTGACTTCCACTTTTGTCCCTTCAATTTTGCACTTCCATATTTGCCTCTGCCACGTAAGATGATTTGACAAAATTACCTCGGTGTCAAGTGGGGGTAATGAGAAAACGGTGTCAATAAAACTTTATTCTTTTCTATGTGAGGATGGTTCCTGTGGTGGGATTTTTGGTTTTTTTATATTTATTTGTGTTGTGACGGTTGACTTTGACTTTGGAGGCAGTGGTGGCAGACCGTGAATGCAGGTTTCCATTATGGAAGTTGGTACTTTTTGTGGACATTTGTGGTTGTTTTATATTATTAGGTAATTTGATTTTAAATTGATTGAGTTGTATGTGTTGAAAATTTGAAACTAGTTTATTTTTTATTATCTTGTGTGATATTAATTAAGTCTGAATTTGAATTTTATTTTTAAACCATTGATTAGGTTTAGTTAAATTTAATTAAGTTTTATGAATTTGATTAATTAACTAGATTGAATTTGGATTTAATAAATTACATTGAATTTTGGTTAAGATTGAAGTTTAGTTCAATGGCGACCAACACAAAAGTTTTTGAGAATGTCATGAAGATGATCCTCGTTATGATGATGCAATGTCAACATGTATACTTCGACTCATATGAGCTAAGTCTATCCTACTACGTCGAAAATGATGACAACCACCCGCTCCTCTAACCTTCAGCCTCATCACTATCACATTCTTTTTTAATTATATAACATATTTTCTTTATTTTTATAATTTATTAAAATAATTTCTTTCAATTTTTAATTCTCACTTATTTAATTTTAGTTTTAAATAAACTGTATTTTAAATATTAATATTTTAAGTAAAAATGGTTGTAATTTGATACTATTAGAACTTTATATTTTATTTATATTTTTATTTCAAATCGTATATATGTTTGTTGAAAATTTTTTTACTTTCAAGTTTTGGTTGATTTTCGTTTTTAATCTTTATTTTTTTAATTATTTTTAGTCTTTTCGTCGAGCTTTGTGACAGTCAAGCCGATATAAAAATTTACTTATATAATAATTAGACCCTTATATAATAATTAGACCCTTATATACTGATTAGTGATGACATAGTGGTCTTTACTTACAACACTATTGACCATAACTTATTTCCCACAAGGTTGTTGTTAATCAACTTGTGAAAATTTGATCGTTACTAATTATGGCACTTTAGCGACAACTTGACCAACGTAATTTTTAATCGATCGACTTGATCGACATTATCTACAAATATTTTTCACCGTTTTAACGTCTGGCACATGGCAGACATTGTACTGACAGATAAACATCAATTTTTGACTTATAACAACATTAGTATTTGGCGTTCGTTAATTTGTTTTAATAAAATAAAATAATAAATATTTTATTTTACAATATTTAATACTTAATAGTTTATTGCTTTGGACTGACATTCTGACCTAATAGTTTATTGTAACAATATTGATTCTAGACAGACCTTCTCCATCCCAATACTTCATATGAATAGATTATTTTCTAACAAAAGCATATTCGAACAAGTAAAGCTGTCTTTGTTTTAAAGCCGCTATCAAAGTACGATTGGAGATGGTATATAACCATAAATTTCTTTGTAGTACATTTTGTCACAAGTATGTTTTGATCATGTCTTTTGTAAACAATCATACAAAAATATGAAAGCATGTAGGTGTGTCTAAAATATGTTTTTAATTTTTAATTTTTAGAATTAAAACATTTCTTTAATGTTTTTATTAATTTATTCATTTTATTGATAAAAATAATTTATAACTTTATAACACGTTGTAGGCTTTCATTAAATTTATGTAGTTTTTTACTTGGATATAAAAAACTAGCTTCTTACCAGATAAATATTGATATATAAAATATCTTTGTATATTATTACCCTGATTATTACATTTTTAATAAAATTCACAAAGTTTCATATGTTGTTGATTTAACTTGTTTTTATTTTTATGCAAAATTTTCATATAGTCAGTAAATAAACTCTTATAAAAGAATATGATGTAATTTTAATTTAAAATTTTAAAAGAATAATTTATAGCCGTTCAAAAAAAATACAAGAGTTATTTATTTTTGAAAATAATAAATTTTAGTTATGTATATAATATATAATATATTGATTTTCATGAATTCACTTGCGTACATGAATTTATATATAATTTTTCGCTATTAGTTTGAAAGATAAGCAGGGAAAATATGTGGATTTATTAAGAAATAATAATATATTTGGTTACTGTGAATGGTAGAAAATATAAATAGATTGATTATTTACAAATGAATATTTACTTTTAAATGCAAAGTTATCTACAGATTTATATAAAAGAAAAGTTACCATATATAAATCCATAAATCGATTGCATAAAGACTACTCTTCATAAATCCGAAAGCAAATTTTAGAATCTATAGATAATTGTTATCTATGAATGTTTTCTTTGCAAATTTTTTATAAGTAATTAGTAGAAAACTATGTTTTGTCTTATAATTTTTTTTTTTATATTACTTACTTATATTGATAGTAGATGATAATATTTTATCTTTTTCTTGTAACGTTTCTATTTCCCTCATTTGTGAAACAAAACTTCATGTATATCAAAATTTCATAAAAACTGAAGACTTGATATTATGTATTAATAAAATTAATGATTTATAAAAAAAAAATAAACATAAGATTCATCCGAAAAGTCAATATAAGTCAACAACGATATCAAAATAAAGCAGAATGAATAAAATATTTTCAATCTAGTCTCAAGAAAATAGACTGTTACCTAAACTTGGGTCATTCATATTTTCTATTAAATCCTTTTTCAACATTATTACTAAAAAACTTATAACTTATTATAATTTATACTAATTATAGCTAAGTATATTTTTTTATATTCAATGAAATACTTCTATGCTTTGGTTTTACGAATAAGATTTTTCATGCCAAACATAGGAGTAACAATTCCGAGTTCCTTTGTACTTCACACTTTCAATTAGACATTTTTATATAAATTAGCTTTCACTGTCCTCTTGATATTAAAATTGCTTATTGGTATCATGGCAGTACAGTTCGTTGAATGAAAAATGTGTCCAACTGATTATAGTTAATAATTTTGTGTCTAGATTTCCATTACAAAAACAATTGTTAATTTTTCTAGTCTTTCAAAAAAATAGACAATATTCTTGCTGACAATTATAGATTGTAATCACTTCGTTTATTTTCTATTAACATGATTGTCAACTTGCAATTATGTTGTGTCATTTTTAACCTTACAATTATAAAGCTGACACACATAAACTCTTGCGAAGTTCCTTCTATTGTCTCAAACACAATATTTCCTTAGTGTAAAATTTCTTGACTATTAATTGCACAAAATGACCCAAATACAGTTCACTAATGTATGAATATGTTTATGAATTAACCTAGAAAAGCATGTTGGGCATGAGAGGGGAAATGTGGTTGGCAAGAGGGGTGAGGAAAGGTCCAAAGTGTGGGGAGAGCGACATGAGCTTGAGAGGGTGACTCTTAGAGAAGTACCAAATTAAAAAATAGTGGCAATTGGAAAATGTAGACGCCGTGGCCGGTGCTATGAACACTGGTATGGGGGCTGACCGGGGTCGGAGCTCTTCCGATCATAGAATTCCAGGATAGGCGTTGCAACGGGGAGGAAGTGAGGTTCAGTCTTTTTTGGAAAATAGTCAAACCTTGGCGGATTACAAAGGCGGACAGGTGGAGGGTTGCACGAAAATGGTAACACTGCTACAACCTAACTCATTTGTGGAAACTGTGTCAAAGGATCAGCAGGGTGCAGAGATGGAAGAAAGCATTTACGCAAATTGGGTAATGCCCCAACGGAAACATGAAGCGTGTGATTACTCCCCTTCTAGGTTATTGTTAGGTGTAGATACCCAGTGGGCCTGTGGGGGTGGTCCAGCAGAGGCGGGTGCAGCAGGTAAGGGGTGGTTTGGGCCCAAAGCCCAATTCGGATCCAAGGAGGGGGAATACCCAATTGTAGCAGCACCACTTTGTAACCTAATGGGAGCTACAGGAGGTATACTATCGGGAGGTGGCGTGGCTTCAGGCTCCTTTGCCATGCCCCTCGCTGCAGCCGGGAACGTTGACATCGCAATGGCCGTTGTGGTTAGTGACGTGTGCTGCGAGGTGCTGGAATGTGAGGGGGGGCGGCAGCAACCGAGTTTACCGGCACTGTCAGTACAGCCGACGGATCCAACTTGGAGGTGGTGGGGACCAATGATAATAGTGTTGCTGTTGAAAAGGGTGCCCAACAAGTGCAACATGGCCAAGAAGTAGCGTCTATGCTGAAGGAGGGCGACGGTGTAGGTGGGCTTAGTGGGTCCAATTGTGTTGTAGGTGACGACGAATGTGAAGACGTGGAGAAGACTCATAGAAAACATCATCCTGTTGATTTCAACAGTGGGGGCCTTTAACTTACTCAATATGGAGTGCATTCGCCAGAAGAGGTGTTAGATGAGCCAATTGACATTCGTGATCATGGACGCTTTCAAATCATGCTTACAGATCCAATGGATTCTCATGTGATTCTTAAATCTAGAAGGGTGTGGCAAGGAGAGTCGAGCTCTAAGCGGGAACGACTTATTCAAAGCGGGTGTAATGATCTGAGCTCGAGGTCTAGGTTGGATACACATTCTCTATCTCAGTCTTTTATTGATACTAGTATTGTTGATGGCAATAAGAGGTTGAGAGGTCGAGGCAAGGGAGAAGAGGAACTTAGGTTGGGGGAGATCGCCAAGGAGCTAGGTGTAGTATGCCAAGTTAGTGAAGAAAGGGTTATTCAAAGGTTTTCGAAGTTGGAAGAGAGGGATAATTCTGTGATGAGAGAAGCATCACGTGAGGAGGGAAATCGCACGTCATGAAGATAATTAGTCTCAATGTTAGGGGTTTCGAGGGTGATGTCAAGTGGAAGTACATGAAAGAGCTAATTAGTAAGGAAAAACCTGGATTAGTGTGTTTACAGTAGACAAAGCTTATTAGTGTGAGTGCTTTTAAGTGTTTTGGCCTTTGGGGAAGCAATGATGTTAGTTGGATTCATGGAGGAATTGATAATGAAGGTGGGGGAATACTGACGTTGTGGGATAAGAAGGTTTTTAATTGTACCAAATCTGTGGATGGGAAAGGTTATGTTCTAGTAGAAGGAGTGTACAATTGTGTTTCTTCAGGAAAGGATGTCAAAATAGTCATTATGAATATTTACGCTCCTTGTCCTAGGAAAGAAAAAATGTTGTTGAGGAGAGAAATACAAGACGTGTTGGCAAGTGTAAACAGCTCTATTAAATGTGTGATTGGTGACTTTAATTCGGTCAGGGTCGCGTCCGAAAGGAAAGGGATTGGTAATGGGGTGGTGAATAATAGTGATATAGCTAGGTTTAGGGAGTTTTTAGAGAGGTGTGAATTGAAAGACATTCCTGCAGTAGGAAGGAAGTATACATGGTACAGACCTAATGGGACTGCTAGGAGTAGATTGGATAGAGTTTGGTGTCTGATCATTGTGCGATTGTGGTTAAAAGTAGTATTGTGGATTGAGGCCCGAAACCATTCCGTGCCTTTGATGTGTGGCAGAACTCAGAAGGTTTTGGTGATGGTAAGGAATGCATGGGAAGCTTCCACATCACGTGGGAATAGTTTGGAAGGGTTAAAAGATAGTTAAAAAGGGTGAAAATAGAGGTCAAGCACTGGAATAAGGAAGTTGTTAGCAGTGCTAGGAGTAGTAAACAGCAGTTGCTAGTGGAGATAGAGGATTTAGATAGGCAGGATGATGAGGGGATTCTTAATGAAGAGATGAGAGTCAAAAGGATGGATTTATTAAGCCAACCGAGGAGTTTGGAGGAAAAAGATATAGCGATGTTAAAACAGAAGGCAAGAGTTGAATGACTGAAAAGTGGGGATACAAATTCTAAGTTCTACCATTCTAGTTTGAGGTGGAGGATAGCAAAAAATAATATAGTGGGACTCAGAATTAATGGTGCGTGGTGTGAGGAAGTGCCTATAGTTAAAGGCTAGGTTAAGGAGTATTTTGAGAGTATATTTGGTGTTAGTCTGTTGAGTTTGGTTAATTTGGATGGTGTGGGTTTTAAACGTATTTCAGCAGCTGATAATGATTTACTGTGTGATAATATAACTGAGGTGGAAGTTTTAGAGGTTGTGAGTCAATGTGGTAGCTCAAAGTGCCCTGGACCATATGGATTCAATTTTGCTTTTGTTAAAAAGTATTGGGAGGTTATTGGAAAGGATATTGTTCAGGCCATTCGTGATTTCCAGAGTACAGGTTTTATTCTGAGAGGTTGTAATGCATCATTTATAACTTTGGTTCCTAAGAAGGATAACCCGTCCGACCTGAACGAGTTTAGACCTATTTCACTGGTGGGTTGTGTATATAAAATTTTATCTAAGATTTTGGCAAATAGGCTTAAGAAGGTATTACCTAGTATTATCGATGTAAATCAATCTACGTTCCTAAGTGGGAGGGGTTTGTTGGATAGCATTCTTGTAGCAAACGAGACTGTGGGTTATCTTAAGAAGGAGAAGAAAAGTGGTGTGATTGTGAAAGTCGACTTTGAGAAAGCATATGATTCGGTGGATTGGAAGTTTCTATACTATATGTTGGAAAGATTGGGATTCAATTACAAATGGGTTAAATGGGTTAAAGCATGCATGGAATCGGCGACAATATCAGTATTGGTGAACGGTAGCCCTACGGAGGAATTTAAACCAAAAAGGGGATTTAGGCAAGGTGACCCTTTGGCACCGTTTCTGTTCCTCATAGTTGCAGAAGGGCTTGCTGGGTTAGTCAGGGAAGCTAAAAGAGTTGGGTTGTTTAAAGGAGTTGAGGTGGGCTCTCAGGGAGCGCAGGTAGAGTTGTCGCAATTTGCGGATGACACGATCTTTTTCTGTGAACCTTCATATCATAATGTATTAGTAGTTAAAGCAATATTAAGGTCATTTGAGGTGGTGTCAGGGCTTAGGGTCAATTTTCATAAGAGTGTGGTGGGGTCGGTAGGTATATCACAGTTTGATGTACTTGTGTTCGCTAAGTGCTTAAACTGTCGACAAATGGAATTGCCTTTCAAATATTTAGGTACGCTAATTGGCGGCAATCCTAGGAGAATTGAGTTCTGGAACCCTGTTGTGGATAAAATTAAGACAAGATTGTCTAGGTGGAGGGGCAAGACTTATCTTTGGCAGGTCGTGTATGTCTTATTAAATCTGTTATTAGTGCTCTACCTCTATTTTATTTTTCTTTTTTTCAAAGCACCTATTGTTGTATGCAACCAGATTAGAAGAATTCAAGCACGATTCCTTTGGGAGTGGGGATTTGAAGGAAGGAAAATTTGAATTATAGATTGATTTCATCACCTTTAAAATTAAAGTGTACCGACTGAATATTATCTCAATAACTTACCTTTTATTTGTTATTTATGTTAAAAATATTCTAATTTTTAGTACATTATATGAATGAAAATATGAATTATAGATTGATTTCATGACCCATAAAATTAAAGTGTAACAACTAGATATTATCTCCATAACTTACTTTTTATTTATTATTCATGTGAAACATATTCTAATTATTAGTACATTATATGAATATTTGAAACGTAAATAAAGATGATAAAATCTAGATATTTTGGGAGAAAAAAAAGTATAATGTGATATTTTGGGAGAAAAAAAAGTATAATGTGAGATTAAAGGTGTTCAAATAATACTTCAAAGACAACAAAATCCAGTAAAGAACAATCTTTAAAGATTAAAGTGTACAACTTTGTTATAACAATAAAAAATTCCGCACAATTATTGTAAAGTGGTTAAGATTCTCAAATTTCAAACTTTCCATGCTGACAAAAGGAGAGTTTGGAAAAATGCATAATCCAAAGGAGAGAGTTTGGAATCAAGATTGTTAAGAACATGCATGTGAACTTTATATAAGGAAATAAAGTATCTCGATGGGATAAAAATTCAGACACAAAGCTGTGATATTCAATTACCTTTCTAAATAATATCCTCTCAAGATCCTTTTATCGTTTTGATGAGACACAACTCTCACTGCATGCTTTAAATTTAATTGAGCTTGTAGTGTGACAAATATTTTTTCTTCTAATCTATCTTTAAGAATATATAATTTTTTTTATATCTAATATTCTCTATTTTTAATTTTCTTATCCATCACCTTTATCCTATAGAACAACCACTATTTTTCCATTCTTTACAAAGTTTTGTACAACAACCATGGCTATGTCTTTTCAGCCAAAACTCTTAAATATCACGTCTTAAATAAAATTATTCTTACATCTTCTATTCATGATATTTGCATGGTACTCTTACATCTTCTATTCATGTTATTTGCATTTAGTGTCAACCACCCTTACATCTTCTATTCATGTTAATTGCATTTAATACCAATTACTCTTACATCTTCTATTTATGTTATTTGCATGTAGTACCCCCTCGTGTTAAATTATTCTTCTTTTATTTATTTTGCTCTTCTTTGATTGATTAGTTTCATTCTAAATACAATCTTTTGTTTTTGTCTTTTAAATTTAATATTAAAAAAACGAATAGTTTGAAATAATTTTATAATTTAAATTTATTTTAAATATATACAATTTAAAATATTTATTTATTATAAATTTTCATTAATTAAAGATATAATATAGTATATAAGGCATATACTATAATTCAAGTTTAATTAATAAACAACGGCTATGTTATAATTCTAAGGTTTGCTATAGTATGATGTATCTAACATGGAACACTTGTATACTAAAATATGCACAACTAATTTCCATATATATAAATTCTATTTTCTATTATTATTATTATTATTATTATTATTATTATTATTATTATTAAATATAGTTTTGAGACTTTTGTTTTTTTTAGTATTTAGTAAGTGAATGAGAAAAAAGCCCATCACGAATAATTTTCAATATAAATAATGTATCCTTATTTTTTCTGTTCCCTAAAATGGATTTGATTAGATAGTCAATATCATAAGTTCTTTGAACCAAATTTAATTTTGAAATATCTCACATGCGTCAATTTTCTGACCCTTTGACCCCTAAAACGGATTCAAATACAATAATTAATAGTTTATCTTTATTTTTATAATAAACTTTATAATTTTCAAGATATGCAAATATATTAAATTTGAATTAATCTTATTTTAAATTATTTTATTTTTTAAATAATTTATTTGGATAAATCAATTCAAATTTATTAAATTTTAATTTTTAATTTGAATAAAATATTTCAATTACGTGCGAAAGATAATTTAAATATCAAATCATTATATATAATTGTTCTTAGTTGGTGTTACTTTTTATCAAATTTATTAATGTTTTTTAAATGAATATTAAACAAGTATTTCAATCAAATATATTAGTGCTTTTTAAATTAATATTAAAAAGGTTTTTTTTTTTAATTTGGTTAAAATGAGTTCTAGTTAATATTAATCACAGTTTGTTAAACTATAACATAAATCAAAATTATATTAATATCATCATTACTCTTGTTTTTTTCTTTGTTTTTTACTTTTTCTAGTAACGTTAACTAATTTATTTTTCTATTAATATTTCTTAAAAAGAATGTTAATTGAAATTTGTTGAAAAATTATTCAATCAAATTCTAAAAGAAATACTAAAAACCTATTCATAAAAGAATAACATTATATACCATCACAACAAAAATTGAAAAAAAAATGATAAATGTTAATAAAAAATTTAATTTTTTATCAGTTAAAAATTAGTTTTTGAGCAAATCTTAATTAATAGAATGAAATATGATAATATTTTACAACAATAGAAATAATCCTAACAATTTAAATAAAAAAAAGTTTTATCAACACTACTACAAAAATATATTTAAGATTTAAGTAATAATTTCAACAATGTTTCACTCTTCAACTAAAATACTAAATAGTAAAAAAAAAAAGCATACTGAAATAACAAGAACTTCAAAATTTTTACTTTTTATTTCAAATTTGAAATTATTTATTTTTAAATAATCCAATTACTCTAGTATAATTTTAGAATTTCATTTTTTTTCTAAATTCTTTACCC
>Ga0209700_109630_pt1 | contig 10953 bp, 7 predicted proteins | sample SiratroredBW_FD_187528 | JGI IMG/M metagenome (GOLD analysis project Ga0209700, IMG submission 187528) | Root nodule microbial communities of legume samples collected from California, USA - Siratro red BW (SPAdes) (version 2) | ecosystem: Host-associated > Plants > Roots > Nodule | place: USA...
AATGAAGGGGAAACTTGGGAACATCACCATAATAGAAGTGCTGACGCCCTGTCGGCTCTATCACAACACGGAAGAACCCAGTTTTGAAATGCTTATAAGAAACAGTGTAGGGAGCAAACAAGGCACCTCCGGATTGACTAAACAATGACACCCAACGAACAGGGTCACTAGGCCGAGCACTATAATAATGAAGGAATGATTGGGGAGAAGGGACGAGACTGAACATCTCACAAAGAAGCCGGAAACACTGGAGATAATCCTAGGAGTTAGGGTGTAATTGAGTAGGGGCGACGTTCAGAATACGCAACACCCCCATGGTGAACTCGTCAAGAGGAAGGCGAACGTGGACGTCAGTAAAGAAGGCCGAGTACATGAAGAAAAAATCAGGTTCACCCTCCTCTCGGCCATAACAAACCCGGTCACTGACCGAACACTTCTCCATTGACACGAAACCCCTCTCGACCTCAGGAACCACCATGGGAACACTCGCTACGAATTATTCTAAAGACGAAGACCAACGATACTTGGAAGACTACCTCAGGACCAGATCACTCACCCAATCATACCCAGACCTAAGTGGCAGGTCACTAAATGTGGTATTTCCCGAGGACTCCTCGGCCACATCAGTATCCCTCACTACTAAGACACCTGAAGGTGGGGAATCCTTGGGAGAACCAACCAACCCTTCAGGCATACCAGAGAAATGTTTAGAAAAAGAAGAAGACTGGGAAGTAGCAGAAGACCGGGAAGTGGAAAAAGACCGAGAAGTAGAAGATGAGGACGAAGAGGACATGATTACCTTGAAGCCGAAGAGACAACAACACATACAAGCTCCTGGATGAGAAAAGATATCAGACTTCGATGGAAGAAAACACTGAGAAATGCCAAAGTGAACTCCAGAACCCTCACTTATAGAGAATGCTGGGAAGGGGATCAATGACCCCTCACCTTCCAACCCTTTGATCTTACAGATCTCAAGGGCTGTAACACATCAGTCCCATCAAGAGAAGGCCCAAGACCCAAAAGTCACACTTAACCTAAAGAAGGAGAAAGATACTGCACCAAGTAGAAGACGGTGTGAATCCCCCATAATCAACAGGGCTAACAATTTTCAACGGACGGAAACCATTGTAATAATGAAACCTCGAGAGCAGGGAAGACCGTATACTATACGGTCATCAAAGTGAGTATGGCCAACAACATTACATGTTAAGATATAGGACCGCCAAAGAACGAGACCGACAACACTGCTTATAAAGCTCTTCGTACTTCAACAACTACTCAAGCTTGGGGGGCTTGTGTATCGTATGGGCATTGACAAGTACTTAGGCCGAGGAGTACCAGGCCGAGAAGTCCCCAAAGAAATCAGGCTGACAAGTGCCCAAATCTACAGGAGAGGCCGAGGAGTACCAGGCCAAGAAGTCCCCAAAGAAATAAGGCTAACAAGTGCCCAAATCTACAGGAGAGGCCGAGAAGTACCAGGCCGAGAAGTCCCCAAAGAAATCAGGCTGACAAGTGCCCAAATCTACAAGAGAGGCTGAGAAGTACCAGGTCGAGAAGTCCTCAAAGAATTCAGGTTGGCAGGTGCCCAAGCTTAAAGGGCGGCCGAGAAGTACCGGGCCGAGAAGTCCCAAACCAACGCCCACGAATCAGTGTCTTCTTTGTATTGGAAACAGACACCTTACATCTGACAAAGGAGCAAATCCCAACAAACGGCGCTTGTGGTACCTGACAAAGGAGAGATCACACGCCTTCTCAATGTCAGAGATTGCAGTCTTCCCTCTGACATTGTGCAGAATAGCAGCCCCACGCAAGGAAAATTACACGTCTTCCCTCTGACATTGTGCAGAATAGCAGCCCCGCGCAAGGAAGACTACACGTCTCCCCTCTGACACAGCACAACGCAATTATCGTATTCTTGGCTGTACGTCTTCCCGACGGGCTGGGCATAACAGTGTAAATAGGTAATGACAAACATGGTCAAGGGATTTTTGGGAAAAAATCTGCCTTAATGCGTTATACGATATACTTCTGGAACTGAGAGTGTACTTCTGAGAAGACCAGGGAGAGAGAGACCAGGGTAGTTGACACCTCGAAGTTTTGTTCTCAGCTTCAAGGCTCCGCAAGAACTTTTATTGTTCTAGGCCTTTAGGCTCCGTAGGAACATTATGAAACCTCTTTCCTTTTTATTTATTTATTTTAATACACATAATACACAAGTGTTTTAAGATTTGATATAGATTATTTTCTTAATGATAGTAAAAGCTGACAAATAATTGTTTTCTTTTCATTATAAAGAAATTAAAAAAACAAAGACTAATGAGTGGACTAATACCAGATTTTGTAATACTTTCCTGAGTGAGTTTGGTCAATTTTAGACCATGGTTGTTAAGGCACTAACTAACAACATCCTTAGTTTTTTAAAACACTCTTTGGGAACACCATTTGATGGAAACAACATCATTTGCATGAAATGTTTAAAAGTAGAATTTCCATGCATTTCACTTGATTGGAATGGAAAATTACCACCAGGTTATGAATACCATTAGCTAGAAACATATCAGAGGTTCATTCTTGATCTGTCTTTGTTCCCTTTAGATATAATATTCATTTTTATTAGTAATTAAGAGAACATATTCGAGAATAAAGATTGTTTTCTATTATCAATAGGAATATGATGAACGTGAAGCTTAGCAAGAACCAAGTAAGAACCAACCAAGTCCACTACATGATTCGTCTACAGATACTGGTACAGTAGATATCAATGTGTGCGGTATATATACAATGCAAGACAGACTGAAACTGAAAAAAGGAACATGGGGTCTTTGAGAAGCGATGATTATGATTCTTTAATCCCTGATGCTATATTCCTTATCTTCCATCTTTCCCCACTATCCGTACAAGTCAAAATTTTCTTACTAACTCCCCTCGTTTGCCTTACCGACACAGTTTGTTACATCAATCATTCAGTTTTTCTTTGATTAACTCTAGTCAATCTCTTACATAAATAATTTTAGATTCAAAGATAAATATAAAAAGTAGATTTAAGATCTTGTGTGAAAAGTTGAGATGTTTAATTTAAGAAAAAAAATACGAGATTTGAAGAAAAATAAAGAAAAGGTTCGTGAATAATATAATAAAGGTGATTAACTTTCTTGAGTTTAGGGTTAGTTATTTTTTTTTATTAATGAAAGTGTAACATTACAAATTTCACGTTTAATGTTAAATTAATTTAAAATCAAATGCTATTAATTATTGGTTTAACATGAAAATTTGTAATAATTAGATTTAAGAAAAAGTAGGAATAAAATAATTTTTACCATGCATACACATATTACTCGAAAGAATGATTGAATTCCTTAACGGTGTCTTCCATCTGCATGTGCACACTCTCAATTCGGGTCTAAATATCTATCTTCAAATTGTACATATTTGTTTGTAAATTATCATAACTGATATACGTATCCATCTGAAATTGGGCATATCTATGTGAGAATTATAGTATGTGGTGTGAATATTCTTATGAAAATTTTGCATATTCATGTACAAATTACTCAATGTTCAAATTACTTAATCTTTACTGTAAGTTGTGAATAACAATCATCATCTGCGAATATATTTTAAGATCATGAGGTGTTGGGGGATTGGTACTTCAACTACAAGTTCTTAAAACTTATGGTGACTCTTCATGGTAATCATTATCTACCGTACCATATTGCCACATACAATTCAATTGAAAGAAAACATAGAAGATACATTAAATAAGCATGATGTACGGAAGAGTCATGTTATATAGCGCAAAATTTGTTGACCTGATCTCAATATGCGGAAGTAAATGTAATATAGTAGTCTGTTGTCAACAATCAAACTGTCTACATTCCTGAGACCCTGACCTTGAAATTTTAATCTAAGCATTGAATTAAATATCATTTGTGATTGTAGTTTAGGTGCTTTGAGATGTTTGGATGTGTGAGAGTTGCAGTCCTTCATATTAGAAGCGTGCCAAAGTCATCCAATCAGAGGTGCAATAGTTATCTTCTTATTATTAACTTTTTTTTTATCATTTTCAGGTTGGAATAGAAGACCATAATGAGGTCATCATAATAAGCATATTTGAGCATGACAGTTTGCAAACTTTGAAATAAGAGATGGTTTTCAAATGCAAATCCTTATTCTGCAAACCAAGAAAAATTCATAACCATCATGACCATAGGTGGTTGAATTTTTATCATGAAAAATTGTGTCGTATACTAAACCATTTGGTCTCGTTTACTAAAATAACGTGTTTGGTTTAACAAGTGCTCAACCTCTCAGAACCAGGAACAACATCATCATTTCCTCAGGTTTTTCCTTCACGTGTTTGACATTGTGTTATTTGCTTTTAGAAGATGAAGTCATAAATACACGAGTAAAGACATAGGAAAACATTGGTGAAACACAACTAGGTAATATGACGTTGATATCAAACAAAGGGAGTAATAATATAAATAGTTATGCAATATAAAGATTATATTATGATTAAACAAGATTACAAATTATTATGTTCACAAATAAAGAAGAGTAGAAATTACAATGATGTCTTAATTTTTCATTTGAAATGGAAGTAAGAAAAGTTAACATTAGTGAAACAAAATCAATCAATTGTTCAAGTGCCCCAATTTTACATTTGAAATGAAAGTAAGAAAAGTTAACATTGTTGGAAATGGAAGTAAGAAAAGTTAACATTGGTGAAACAAAATCAATCAATTGTTCAAGTGTCCAATGATAATATTCAATAACTTAGTTAGACGGTCATGCCTAAGTGACGCTTAACGAAGTGTCAGGTTATTGCATAAATAATCGTACTTCAGGTTATTGCATAAATAATCTAACCAGGTCATTCGGTATGTTCAATTCAAGTAACATCTTCCAGATATCAGTTTTGGAACACTAGTAGAATAAGTTACAATGCACGTTGAATAGAATAAACGTGTTCACGAATTATTGCATTGCTTTCAATTGCAATTGGTGTTAATTCCTTTATATTTTAATTGTTTGTTAATTCCTTTATATTTTAATTGTCGACATGGCTTTAGTGACTACTTTTAGGTTCTTCGTTAATGTTTAACATTGAGCATCCATGAAGTCAACCATATTTAAGATTGAGCATCCACTTAATGTATAATAACCAATCTTGCTATAAATAGATGGTTATAGCTACAAGCTAACCACATTCACGTGATTATCATAACAAGTCAAAGCCACTTTCATACAACAACATGCATGTGTCAAAATCCTTCTTGGATAGAATCACAAAAGGCTAGATATATTATCCAGGGTTTCCACAAGAATGTTTTTGCTTGCAGTCAGGTGACGTGATATGGTAAAAGTAACGTGATATCTCACTAGCACTGTAAGAAATACTTATTCAAATTTCTTAATCAATGACAAGTCATTCAACATTTTCTCAATTGCTTCATCATCCTGAGCCCGTCCTCTTGTCTGCAGGTAAAAAATTAGAACAATTAACGTAAAAGAGTTAATGGCAGTTACGTTTACTTTCAGATATAGTATGAAAAAATATAACTTGCTTATTAGCAGCTTCACAGAACCCAATTGGGCGTGAATAACATTTCCAAGTAACCGGCAGGGCTATACGCTACAGAGTAGAGTAGCAGATAGTAAGCTAGTGAGGGAAGAGCAAATGACGGGAACTATGAACCAATATGTCATGCTTAGAGGGTGTATAAATGAAGGGAATTGTTTCAGAGGGGATTTTAAGAAGAAAAATAAAAGATCTCTAGTCAACATACCAAAATCCTTCAACTATCAGCATTTACTCTTTTTTCAGTTATCCACTTTGGGGTGTTTTGGAAACTAAATTACTTTATACACTTTCTGGTGTTTCAAACTTTGCTCATGAAAATTGAATTTTAACAATCGGAAGAGCAGAAATTTATGAAATAAATATTATGTTTGCTCTTGTTAAATATTTCAAACTTTGCTTGTCAAGATTGAATTTTAGCAATCAGAACATAAATTTATAAAAAAAAATATCATATTTGCTCTTATTAAATCCTCTACATCCTTCTTTGTCATAACAAGGATATGGAGAGAATGAGAATCATTTAAACTTCACCTCGCTGCCGAACCAAAATCTTTCAATTAACAGTATTTACTTTGTCTGTGTCAATTCAAGGTGTTTTGTAAAATTAAATTACTTTACACCCTTACTGGTGTTTCAAACTTTACTTGTCTAAATTGAATTTTATTAGTTATTACAAGAGGAGAAAATCATAGAAGAAAATATCATATTTGCTTTTATTAAATCCTCTACTTCCTTCTTCATCCTAAAAAGCATCAAAGGGAGAATGAAAAATTATTAAGCTTCACCAACCCCAAAAAATATGCATATCTAACACAGGAAAAGGGAGAAGCAAATTATTTTTACCTTGATAGATGGAACCATAGCAATAGCTTCCTCCACAGTTTCCGGGCAAAGGTTGCCAAGGACACACAACTGCAACAGATTCATTTAAACAAAAAAGTATATATTGTAATTTCTGAAACAGATAACTCAACTTCTATACACTTGCATCCCTAACTGAATTCATGAAGGAAATAGTTGTATTACCTCAAACTCAGCCAATTGATATCTTGCAAGAATTCTGTATGTCAGTTAAGATCACTTTTCCTGAGTACGGCAATAAATTTTCAAGTTTCTTTGAATTTAATTCCAGAAAAAGAGGAATTACATAGACCAACTTTGTAACATGTACTAAATGAGATAAAATAGTCATTTAATGTATCAAAAAACATGATTTGTTTTTTCTATGATATCAACACGAATCAAAATTTTTATATAAGAATCAACATGACTTTACCAAAATCAAATGTGATAAAGAGAAATGACAACCGGGTTATTTAATTTAGTTTTGGAGGATACTCTCGAACTTGTCTAACAGCATCTGGATTTTTATAGCGGCTGAATCGCTTCACATACTGCAACGACTTTTCAAATACCCTAAAATATAAGAGAAAAAAGAATCAGAGTCATCAGGTGATCAACTACTTTGCTCCTCTTCCATCTCATTATCAATATCAAATCTAATTGTGGCAAAAAATTCAATTGGGACCATGATGTTTGCTATTACATTTAAAGGGAACCAAAGTGGAACGCATTTTTCAGCTGTGTAATAAAAGATAAGATCTTGGAGGAATTAAGTGCAACCCAATTGTGATAAAAACTAATTATTCTGAGGCAATCAGAAAAAAAAAAAAAAAAAAAAAAAAAACACTTTTTCAGTGTCAAATAACCATGAACTTGATAAAGAATTCAACTCACTGAGAAACTTGATTCATGGGATCATCAGATGTTTGTTGAAGCTGCTCGTACTTGTGCTCAAGAATCAATGAAACTTCACAGTTCATTAAGCACTTTGCCTTCAAAAACTCTGAAAAAAAAAACCTATTTCATTAGTGTGAGATCAAAAAATCCGGAAACAACTATACCAACATAAAACATGTTCAAGCATTCAAGCATGATGTGATACAATCAAACCTTATATACAATTGGATTCTGGTGATGTAACACCAACAAGACCTCGCATTTTGACACTACCTCAGCATTAGCAAGAAAATATATAACTCAAAATCAGGGGAGACTCAACCAAAAGTTTAGCCAATTATTACAAAAGAAACTGATCATAGCAACCGACCAAATTACCACCAACGGCATAGCGTTAGGCATATAAGCTATGTTTTTTCACTCTGTAGTTACTAAATGCCCTGGTGCCACAGACCATTCAGCCTTCTAGTCAAACACCGCATAACCACCAAGTGCTGCAGTTTGCCATCTCAAACATGTCGGTCATGCTTGTAGCAGCATCAAATTAACCATTTAACCATTTATCTATAAGCCATTTATTTAAATTAAATAATTCAGATACAGAAAATCATATTTTAATCCTTAAGTTGTATGTATCCATTACTTTAGTCCCTAATTTCACTCAACCCACAATTTGGTCAAAAAGGCATTCATTTCAGCCCTTTTATACTTCCATTTTTCACTGTCGTCAATATTGTTTCCTAAAATCAGGGACTAAACTAAGAATTTCTTAAAGTTACACACTAAAATAACCTAAGCTTACAATTTAGGGTTTAGGGTTTACTCAATTCATATATGAATTGCATCATAACCCTGTGCCAGTCCTCATCAAACGTTCCACCAATTCAACCGAAGATTTATGAAGCACAAAGTAAAAATTTACAAATTACAAGGGGTTGGTTTGGAAAGTTCCGTGTGGTGTAACAGATTGCAAAAAGTAACCCTACCCCTATGTGAAAAACACACTGATTCTATACGGCAAAACATCGATTTCTAGCGAAAGGATTCAAATAAGCAAATCAATTTGTAAATTAAAAAAAAAGGATTTAATTACCGTCTCCAATTTTGAGCTCTGCAGCGTTTTCTTCCTCTTCCCCAGACATGTTTCAGAGACTTTCAGGTATGTGAGGAGAAACAGAAGCAGAAACAGCGAGTAGAAGAAAGAGGGAGAGGGAGCACGTGAAGAGGAATGCCGAAAACCGACAATGAGGGATTCAGCTTTTGGGTTTCAGTAACTCTTGCGAAGGTGGGTTCTTGTATTTTATTAAAAATTGTAATTTTAATCATTAAATTTTTATGAGTAATTTTGCCTTTTTATTTTTATCCATTATTTTAGTTAAAAATTTTAATTTTGAAATAATATTTAATATTATATATATTTCATTTAATTCAATGTTTAAGTTAATACATTCATTTAGAAATATGATTAAAATATTTTAATTAATTAAAATATAAAAAGGAAAATAATATAAATTTATATAATTATATAAAGAGATATACCATTTATTAATTTTTTATATCATTTTTAAAATGGACAGTTTTACTTTTTAATAAATAAATACTTAATTTAATTATTATTTGTTTAATAATATTTTTTATTTTAAATTAATTAAATAATTTCTTTTTTAATTTGATTATTATATAATTTGTAATATTATTTTTATATATTAAATTATATTAATTTTATTTTTTAATTAATTATTCATAAAATAATGAAATTATATATATTTTAATATAATAAAAAATAAATATATGTTTACTTATGTGGTTTTGCTATTATAGATAATTAAGAATTATATAAAATTATTTTTGTCATTCTACCATTAAGATTTTTAGTTTGGTTGTGGTATGTATTGGATGATAATGAATCTTTCAAAAAAATATTTCATATTTAATTCATTTGTATTATTTTAATATATGTATGTGAAATGAAACTTAATAATGTGATAATGTAACATAATAAGGTGATAATGTGATTTTATGATGATAACAGTGTTGATTTTTATTAGTTCACATTTATTAGTGGTCTGTGTATATGGATGAAAAGGAGATTTTGAAGACCATCAGAAAGGTGGAGGTCAACCTTTCTTTACTAGATGACACTAAGCATATCCTTAAGTATGTCAAATTTCTAATTGATTTATGAACACACAAGAAGCGTTTGAAAGATAATGAAAAGGTAAATATGGGAAGGAATGTTTCAGTTCCCATTGAAAACCAGTGGTTACAATTCCTAAAAAATGCAAAGATCTTGGTATATTTACCATTTCTTGTATCATAGGCAGTAATAGGTTTGATAATGCTATGCTCGACCTAGGAGCATTTATAAACGTTATGCTTTTATATATGTGTTTACATATTTATCTCTTGGTCCTCTAAAACCCACATGCATACTTATTGAACTTGCTAATAAGAGCACCATCCAACTTGTAGGGCTCATAGAAGATGTTTTTATTCAAGTAAATGAGCTTGTTTATTTACAGGTTTTTACATTTTGGGTAAAGGAGATTCACACAATGGTGCATCATCTTGGGTAGACCTTTTCTGAAGACAGTCTGAACAAGTTCATGCGGACACGTTGACAATGGAATTTGGAGATAATCTAATCGAGTTCAACATACTAGACAAGAGGAAATATCATATTGAAGATAATTCCGTGTATCATCTGGACATTATAGATGATATAGTAGACACCAATGTTCTGGATTTTTTAAAAGATTGTGACTTTTCTGATTTAACTGATTGGACAAAAAAGATGAGACAGATGAGTTTATATTGTCTGATGGTGAAAATTGTACTAACACTTATGATGGGAATTTTCATATTTCAATAGATGTTGTTGACACATGCTCAACAATAATAGACAAGCCCACTTTTGATACTTTGTAAGTTGCTGAAGTTTATCTTAGAACTAAAACACTATCCTCCATCAGCCAACCCCCATATTTGAATTGAAGCCACTTCCTAATCATCTTAAATATGCTTATTTGGAACAAAGAAAAAAACTTTCAGTGATTATTTCTGATGCTCTTGATGTTGAGCAAGAGCATAAATTGTTACAAGTGATTGGAGAATATAAGAAGGCTATAGATGGACGCTTGTAGACATACTAGGTATCAGCCCTCTTATATGTATGCACAGAATCTTTTACTAGAAGAAGGGACGAAACCTGTGCGACAACCTCAACGTAGACTTAACCTCTAAATTCTTGGAGTAGTGAAAAAGATCACTAAGTTACTACAAGCTGGTATTGTCTATCCTATATCTGACAACACTTGAGTTAGCCCATTTCAGATTATTCTCAAGAAATCTGGGATTACTGTGATTAGAAATGAAAAGGACAAACTAATTCCCACTAGAGTGAAGTTATTTTGTATAAATCGTTCATTGTCTTTTACAAGCACACCGTGAAAACATTTTTGAAATGTCTTTCCATCTATGCACAATCATCTCCTATGTAATCAAAACATTTTATAAACTCTATTCTAACTATTTTCCTAAAATTAACATATTTTTAACAATTACTTTAAAAAATAATTTTACAAAAATAAACCACTTCCATGAATTTTGAAGTGTCTATCTAACTT
>Ga0209700_109631_pt1 | contig 10945 bp, 9 predicted proteins | sample SiratroredBW_FD_187528 | JGI IMG/M metagenome (GOLD analysis project Ga0209700, IMG submission 187528) | Root nodule microbial communities of legume samples collected from California, USA - Siratro red BW (SPAdes) (version 2) | ecosystem: Host-associated > Plants > Roots > Nodule | place: USA...
TAAATTCACTTCAAACATAAAAACTGGCTGAATCAAGTAAAAAAATATGTTTTTGGTTCTTTTTATTCACTCAAGTAATTATTTGTTTTTCTTAAATAACTTAGTAATCTGAAATGGTTTGAATTGATTTATTAACACCATCTACCTGGCCTTAACTTTTACGACTAGAAAAAAAATAGACCAAACTATTTGTGAGTTCGAGACTCGGTTTGGGAGTAGAAACAAATAGACCAAACCATTTGTGGTAAAACGGGCTTTCAAAGATTTGGCTGTTCTTGTTCATTAAAGACATTTTCATGTTCTATCATCCTTTTCTATCGTTCAGTTTCTGCTATTGGTTATAAAATCCCTATTAAACAATTGAAACTGGATTGTGGAATTCAAGATAGCCTACAAATATTCCTTTTTCTTATGATGACAACTATGTTAAGGTTCTAACCAAGATAGATTCAGCGGAATCATTCACTCGGCCATATTATAACCTTGCATGTATAAGTATTCTTCACTGAACGTTTTCTTATCCACGAGCAACTCAACTTTGACTAGCTTTATGTATGGCCAGTGTATATTCTCCTTATAAATCTTGAACATGTTACAGTCTCTGCGAATACAGCTTACAATAAGACATTCTTGGAGTGTGGATCATTTGGTGCACATGTAACAGATATTTTGAGAATAGAATTGTCACTAAACTAAATGTACTAATAATGCCTCTACCCTCTACAAATTTAAGGGAATATATGATTATTTAAGAGAAGATATGTTTGTTACTTATATTTAGAATTGTTTTTGAGGAATAGAACTCTGTTAATATTTCTAAAATTATTTTTGAGGACAAGAACTCTATGTTGGTTAAATATTTTTTCAATGATAAAATTAAGAAGGTTGTCTTTGCTCTCAACTCTGATAATGCTAGTGCTCTTGGTCCTGATGGCTTTGGAGACTTTTTTTTCCGTGGTTATTGGGACATTGTGGATTCTGATGTTTATAATGTTGTAAAATAATTTTTCTCTCATAATTAAATACTCCCATAGATGAATGCTAATGTGATTTCTCTTATCTCTAAAATTCATGAGGCTATTTCTATAAAAGACTTTAAGCCTATAGTTGTGACAAATTTTAGGTTTAAAATAATTTCAAAAATCTTAGCTCACATGTTAGCTTCTATTGCTGTCAGAATTGTCTATTCTAATCAAAATGGTTTTATTAAAAGTCGATACATTAAAGATTTTATTGGTATCATTTCGAACCATTAACATGCTTTGTAAGAAAATAATTGGTGATAATGTGACTTTCAAGATTGATATTTCTAAAGATTTTGATACTCTCAGTTGGGATTTTCTCATCCAGGTGTTGAAGCAGTTTGATTTTCACCATACTTTCTTGCAATGGATTTTGACTATCCTCCACTCTGCTAAGCTTTCTATAAGGATTAATGGTAGTTTGGTTGGTTACTTTCCCTGTAGTAGGGGGGTCAGATAAGATGATCCTCTTTCTCCTTTTTTGTATTGCTGAAGAGGTTCTCAGTAGGGGGATAACCAACCTCATTCTAACCAAGCATATTCTTCTGATGGTAGTCCTAAAGGGTTATGCTTTTCCTCACATGTTCACATGTTCTATATGCTGATGACATTTTTGTATTTTGTAGGGCCAACAAACGTTTCCTTTCTAGTCTTATGAAGTTTTTGCATTCCTATTGTTTAGCTTCGGGTTAATGGATAAACAATTCAAAATGTCATTTCTTCACTGCCGACGCTTCTCATAACTTTCTTTCCAAGATTAAAGATGTACTTGGTTGTAGTAGGGGCAATATTTCCTTTAATTATCTTGGAATTCCTATTTTTGTAGGTTCTCCTAAAGCTAGATTTCTTCAGCCTCTTGCAGATAAAGTCAGATCTAAATTGGCCTCTTGGAAAGGGAAATCTCTTAGCATGATGGTAAGAGTGGAACTTGTTAATCTATGATTTTTGGTTCTTTATGTTACAACTTTCAAGTTTATAGGTGGCCCTCCAACCTTCTTAAGCTTGTGGATAAATAGGTTAGAAACTTCATTTGGACAGGTGATATTAATAAGCAGGGTTCTGTAACTGTTAATTGGGGTACAATTTGTAATCCAAGTCTGAGGGTGGGCTTCAAGTTGTTAATTTTCAACTTGAAAATAAAGCTTATCTTCTAAGACTTGCTCGGGACTTCGCTTGCAAGTATCGTCCTTAGATTTCTTTAATGAATGCTCAGTTTCTTAAATCTAAATATCAGAGAGTTAGGTCCTTCTTTTCTTCTTCCATCTGGCCTAGTATTAATTATTGGTAGGATGTCATTTTAGAGCATACTTTTTGGATGGTTGGAAGAGGTGATAATATTAATTTCTGAAATGATCTCTGGTACTCTGAAAAATGCATATTTTTGCTTACAGGTGTTCCTTATGCTGAAAGGATTAAACTAAAAGCTTCTTTGACTCAAGGATGGAAGGAAAGTGGTTGTTGGAATCTTTCTTCTTCTCTTTTAAATATTCAAGGTCTGCATAATTTACGTTATATTTATCTAACCTCTTGGGTAGATACTCTTAATTAGATGCTGGAAGATTTTGGTTCTCTCACCCAAAAGGTGACCAAAAAGTTTTTAAGGATTCTAATCCTACTTGTCAATGGGATAAACTGATTTGACTAGTTCTATTCCTCCTGTGAAGACTTTAGTGTTTTAGAAGGTTTTACATCAGAAGTTACCAGTAGACAAAGATATTCAAGTTAAAGGTATTTCTTTATGCTCTTTGTGTAGGAAAAAGGAAGAATCTCTTTCTCATCTTTTCTTTGATTACTCTGTCACCTTCCAAATTTGAAATTATACCAAGCAAGTTTTTAATGAGTTCTCTCCTCTTTCTATTAATAATATTATTGATTTCTTAATATTTGTAGGAAATCCCTTAATTAATCTTGTCAGGCTGGCAACTATTACGTATTTTATTTGGATGATCTAGAGGATGAGAAATCATGTTAAGTTTCAAGAAAACATTTTTATCAACTCGGTTATCCAAATTGTTAAAGGTTTCATCAGAATGATGGGTAATGCTTTCAAAAAATACATGCGCAATAACATTGTTGACTTCTCTTGTTTGAAGTCTTTTGATATCACCATGCATTGTCGAAAAAGATCTCTCCTGTTTAAATTATTTGGTAATTTCCTCATGTCAATTGGGTAAAGGTCAACATTGATAATGCTACTAGAAGGTGTCCGAGTTTTTTGATATGCGCAAGTATTTTTCGTGATAATAAAGATAAATATATAGATAATTTCTCCTCTTTCCTTGAGATACAAAAATCTTTATATATTGAGATTATAAAAGTCATTTTAACTATTAAACTTGCCTAAAAAAAAACTTTCGATATATAATTCGTTTAATCTCATTCCATAATTTTTAAAAGGTTGATAGAAAAAGTGTATAAAATTATCTCAAAAAAATTGAGTTCAAAATTTTTCATATATTTCATAAGAAAAACTATTATACTGACAAGCTAACTTCGCTTAATCTTAAAAATAAATTAAATTTTAAATATTCTGTTATTATTAAATTAGATTTTTTTCATAATAAATATTAACTCTCTCTATTTTATTTTATTTAATTAGAAAATATTTATCTTTTTTCTTATTATGAATTTGACCTAATTCTTCATTATTTTATATTTTTTTAATTATATATGTTACATCAATAAATTTTATAAAAGAAAACTAAATATATCCATTTAGTTCAAGTAAAACTCCACTTAGAAAATCATTCCAGTGCTTTTGTAAAGGACTATCTTGGAAGTGTTGAGATTTTCAATATCTTACCTACTGAAATTGTAACCTGTACCATCATGTTACTTGGAATTACTTGGAATGTTGTGCTCGTATCAGGGACTTGCTATCTGTACTTTATGCAGGATATTAGACAGATATATAACATTCTACCAAAATTTATCGTCAATGTTGTAATAGTTCGAATATGACCACAAAATTAATTGGTTAAGTATCAGAACATCAAATTGTTTCATTCATATAGAGGGGGAAACAATGATCTCTTTTCTTATGTTCTTTCAGGTGTCTCTCTTTCTGACAAATTGTATTGTTCATCAGTTGTTCAACAAGATTCAACTACAAACGAAACTCTATTGTTTCCACCTATAAATTCTGCAAGAATATTAGAGGTTTATCCTAGTAGAAACATAAAGACAATAACATAATTGCACAAAAAGACAATAACATAATTGCACAAAAAGACAGATAGAAAAGTAGAAATCAGACACCAAAAGAAGAAGATAATTAAGATAACACCAGTATTCGTCAAATCATCACAAAGTCACAAATCAACTTTACTAAGAACACAATACAACCCAACAAAAAGTTCTTCTAACAGGAAGATAAGAACTCAATAAGAGACAACCCTCTTGTCCTTCACCCAACATTACTTCTCCTCTCTGTTTATATCTTTATTTATCCAGTTCTTAAAAAGCTCAGCAAGTTCAAGCAACCTTAACTTCAATAGTCCTTGGCTTCTTAGGTTCAGGAGGAGGCAACTTCTGCACAGTGACCCTTAGCACACCATCTTCACACACTGCAGAGATTTCATCAGTGTTTGCATTTTCCGGTAACACGAACTTGCGCATCAATTTTCCAACCCTTCTTTCCATTCTGAGATACTTCGCCCCTTCTTTCTCTTCTTCCCTCTTTCTCTCTCCGCTAATCAAAAGCATGTTATCATCTTCAACCTGAACCTTTATGTCCCCACATTCCAAACCCGGCATGTCGATCTGGAACACATAGGAATTCGGATATTCCTTCACATCCGCAGGTGTCGCAGCCACAGCTCTCGCGTCCCGCACGTATGACCATGTCGGAGCATTGTGTGTCTTGTCCCCTGCACCCTCTTCCGACATATCCATGATGTGGTGCAGCGTGTGGAACAAAGGAGATTCCAAACCCATCACCCTCAAATCCATCACTTTCAGGATACGAAGAAAACTGCTTAGAAAGTCAAGACCTTTGTTTTAGATTTTGTTCTGTGAATGTTTCTTGGTAGGGAAGAAGGTAGGTGGCTATTTAAATGGGGAATGCACATTGTTCCAGAAAGAAATGGAAGTTTCTGATTAGATCTAACAGCGCTAGTTGCAAATAGAAGTTTCTGGAAAAAACAAGACTAATAGGGGCTCTGTCGAAAATAGAAGTTTCTGTTTGAGTTACATTAAGTGGTCTTTTATTTTCACGATCCTTCTAATGACTTCCAGAAGTCATTGTTGTTATTATCCCCTTTTCTCCTTAAAAAGTTTAAGGTTCACTGGAATAAACTAATAAAAATAATCACTTTTATAAATAATAAATTTTTAATTTTTTAATTACTTATAATCTTTTTTATATAAACAATTACTAAATATAAGTTATTTTTTATAAAATATCAATTTTTTCTCTTCACCAATTAAGACAGTGTGAAATAGAATATAATTAGTAAAACGATGATAATTAATGTAATTAATATAGTTTTAAGCTTCATAAAAAATAGATAAATAAAAACAAATTTGAATAAAAAATAGTAATTAAATAGGAACGAAGGTGGGTGAAGTACTGTGTGAAAGTTGAGTGATTCATTTTTTTAATTTCTGAAATTTTAAATTTATTATTACATCACGTGATTATGATTTAAAAATCTGACAACGGCTTTTTTATAGACTTTGACAATTACTTTATTAACATACAGAACATTCTCTGACTGTTGAATCATATTTATTTAAAAACCAAAGATATTACATATAATTTTAAAATATATAAACACTTTTTTAATCTTTTGACAAACCTAACGAAGGAAATACAGTGGTTGGATTGTAGCTTTTAACAAGAATGTAACCTAACAAAGAAACTTGTATGCAAGATTCCTGATCATAAATCTTATTTTTTTTAAAGGGTCTTTATCTTTTATTTTATTATTATTATTAATAATCTCAGTTCTAGAGAATTTTATATCCCGTCTCAATTGTATTAAAGATTCACCTAGTTCAATTGACATCCCTGATTGAAAATAAAAAGATATAAGATAATCCCACTTTATCTCCCTCGAATCTTATGGGTACAGATTATATATCAAGAACGACTTCACATATTATATATTACGAGATCTATCACTCATCGTGTAACGACTTACAAAATACAGAAATATTTATTCACGACTCTGTCTCGAGATTTCATGATAAATGCTTTTGATAGAGATCCGAAATTTCAAGATAAAAGCTTTTAAGATGAAAATTGGCGATTGTTAAACAAGATTTTGAAATCGAACTTGGGGTATTATGAAGATCCCTCTGTGATGAACATTCATGAGATCAAAAAGATCAACATAATTTATTCTAAAATTCTGCTATTCCCTTCTTAAAACGCATGGGATTGATCAGAAAAGGATAACAAATTAGAAATTGGACGGCAACTGAAAAGAAGATTAAACCATAATCATTACTGTTATTAGCAACAAACCACATTTATAAGAACTTGTAGCCAAATCAAGCAAAAACATCTTGTAACCCGTGAAAGATAACAACTCTTGGGATCTAACAGACACAACCCCTGATAAAGGCTCGAACAACATTTATTTGACTGGTTCTTCAATTTCAAGCAATCTTGACCTCAATAGTTCTTGGCTTCTTAGGCTCAGGAGGAGGCAATTTCTGCACAGTAACTGTAAGCACTCCATCTTGACACATAGCAGAGATTGCATCAGTGTTTGCATTTTCAGGTAACACAAACTTCCGCATCAATTTCCCAACCCTTCGTTCCATTCTCAGAAACTTTACCCCTTCTTTTTCTTCTTCTCTCTTTCTCTCCCCGCTAATCAAAAGCACGTTATCCTCTTCAATTTGAACCTTTATGTCACCAGACTTCAAACCTGGCATGTCGATCTGGAACACGTAGGAATTTGGGTATTCCTTCACATCCGCAGGTGTTGCAGCCATCGCTTTCGCATCTCGCACGTATGCCTGTGTCGGAGCATTGTGTGTCATGTCTCCTAAACCCTCTTCCGGCATGTCCATCATGCGGTGGAGCGTGTGGAAAAAGGGAGACTCCAAACCCATCACTCTGAAATCCATCACTTTCTCAATATGAAAAATATGAAGATTGCTCGGATATTCCTTCTTTTCTCAGATTTTGTTTTGCTTACGTTTCCGTGGCACAGAGATATGGAAATGGGTATTTATAGGGGGACATAGATTATTCCAGAAAGAAATCGAAGTTTCTGAAGAAATAAAAAGTAGTTTCGGTTATGCACATCTTCTTCCGCGGTTATTATCCATCTACAATGTTCTAGAATATTGTTGTTGTCGCGTAACCAAGACTGAATCTTCTCTTGTTTTTTTTTTTTTTTTCTTAAAACTTTTGGCATTTAAAAATTTGTAATTAAAACAGACAATTATTTCTATTATGTGATTTAAATTGGATCAATTATTATATTATTGTCTTTCTTTAATTTTTTTAAGAATCAACACTTGCTTAAAATATGTAATGCGATTTTATTCACAAAGGTAAGACCACAACATAATCAAATTTGGTTGTCAAATTTATCCGCATTTATGGAAAAATCAATTTTTATAATATCAAAATAATATTTGATAAGTTAAAATTATACTTTACAGAACATGTTATTCCTTGATTATAATATTAAAATAATGATTAATTTCTGGATGAGAAATCCTGATCCATCGTGTTCTTTGGATATGTTAGTATTGGAGCTTGCCGCTAAAGAAGATATATATATTTGTTATTAACTTTACAAACTCATATTAATATACTTTCTATATTGTTAAACTTATACAAGTTAATATTTTAACTATATGTGGAAAGTAATTTTCTAAAGTTACTTTTTTAAAACATTTTCCAAAGTTTTTAAATTATTACAAATTTTATCTATTTTAAAAGTAGTTTTAAGATTTGAATGCATTATATAAATAGGCAGTATTAAAATTTTAATTCCTACAAAAAATATCCTTTATGAAATAATTACCATTTATGACACATTCTAAAATTACTTTCTAAAAGCTAATAGGAAGGGAAATGAAATAGAGTCTTAGACGATGATAAAGGATATTAATTGAAACAATCCAGTAAAGAGCATGTTGTACGTTCAAATCTAGTAGAGACCGTAATGTTATTGGCAAGAGTGTCTACTGCAAAGACCAGAGACCACATAAACTTTTAGTAAACTATACTATTGCCAATGCCATTAGATGATCTCCAATAAAGGCACTAGACATCTCAGATAACATTGCAATGTTGTTTTTTTGTGGTGTAGATGATCTGTGACAATCGTCTACTCTGTTTTGTTTAAATTGGACGGTCTGTTTGACTCTCATTTTGGTTAGATGCGTTTAGGTTACTACTTTGGTTGTTATTTGTTTATATATCTTCTGTATTGTTGTTTTGGAGTGGGTTTAGGATATATGAAAGGTAATTTGAAAATCATGAGTACAATATTACTATTATTGATTTCATGCTCTTTAATAGGCAATTTCATATGTGATTTTGATAGACAAATAGTTTTGAATGATGTGTTTTTTCAATAAGAAAGAACACAAGTAAAATTTAATAAATAAAGAAATGAAAAAGGAAAAGAACAACGATAGAAAACACAATACCCTCAAAAGAGAATTCTGATACTAAATTTTATATCCCTCACCTAATCCAATAGACATCCGTGATGTATATATATATATATATATATATATATATATATATATATATATATATATATATATATATATATAATCCCGTTTAATCTCCCTCAAACTTCACATATTATATATTATGGAACAATTTTGAAATTTATCACTCTCATCATACGACAGCAAATAAAATAAAAAAATGTATATTCACGATCCTGTTTCAGAAGGCTTTACTACTAGAAATTTCATGATAAAAGCTTTTGATAGGTTGGAAAATGTTTAAGATGAAACTTGGATTGTTAAACAAGTTTTTGAAACCGAACTTGGGATATTATAAATGTCCATTTGTGATGAACATTCATGATATAAAAAAGATCAATATAACTTGTTCTAAAATCCCTTTATTCCCTATTAAAACACATAACAAGTGAGGTATTTGTCAGAAAAGTATTAAGGATTAGAAATGGGACAGCAATTGAAATTTAAACCAAAATCATTGCGGATATTATCACAAAATTACAAAGCAACAAATGACATTAATAACAACTTGCAACCAAATCAAGCACAAACAGGTTAACAACTCTTGACTCTAACAGACACAGCCCGTAATAAAAGCTCAGACACCATTTGTCTGTTTAGTTCTTCAATCTCAAGCACCTGAATAGTCCTTGGCTTCTTAGGCTCGGGAGGAGGCAATTTCTGCACAGTAACAGTGAGCACCCCATCTTGACACACAGCAGAGATTGCATCAGTGTTTGCATTTTCAGGTAACACAAACTTCCTCATCAATTTCCCCATCCTTCTTTCCACTCTCACATATTTTACCCCTTCTTTTTCTTCTTCTCTCTTTCTCTCCCCGCTAATCAAAAGCACGTTATCATCTTCAATTTGAACCTTTATGTCACCAGATTTCAAACCTGGCATATCGATCAGGAACATGTAGGAATTTGGGTATTCCTTCACATCCGCAGGAGTTGCAACCATCGCTTTCGCATCTCGCACGTATACCTGTGTCGGATGTGCGTCTTGTCCCCTGAACCATCCTCCGACATCTCCATCATGCGGTGCAGCGTGTGAAACAAGGGAGATTCCAAACCCATCACTCTGAAATCCATCACTTTCTCAATATCAAAATATGAAGATTGCAAAGTATTCGTTTGTTTTCTCAGATTTTGCTCTGCTTACGTTTATGTGGCAGAGAGGATATGGAAATGGATATTTATAAGGACATAGATTATTCGAGAAAGAAATCGAAGTTTCTGAAGAAAATAAAAGTGTGCTTTTGCAATCTTTCTCTAAATTCTAGTAACTTCGGTTACGTACATCTTCTTCCGAGGTTCTTACCCGTCTACAATGTTCTAGAATTTTGCTGTTGTCTCATGTAACCAAAAAAAGTTTTCTTTCTTGAAAATTTGTACTTAAAACAGACAATTATTTATATTTTGTGATTTAAATTGGATCAATTATTATATTATTGTCTTTCTTTAAATTTTTTTACGAATCAACATCTTTTTTTTAATATGTAAATGTAATTTTATTGATAAGGGCGAGACTAAAAATAATCAAATATGGTTGTAAAATTTGTAGTTATGGAAAAATAATCTTTTATAATATTAAAATAATATATACGTTAAAATTATATTTTATAGGACATATTATCAAAATAATGGTTAATATTTTAGTTGTAGTATATATATATTGTACTGTTGTTATGGAGTGCTTTTCTTACTGTTAAGTTTTGATGTTCTGATTTTGTTTTCATACTATCCATCTTCTGTCTGTTTTTTATTTTCTTTCTACAACTATTTTCAAATTCTTTCCGTGGATAAGTTTGCTTAATTGTTGATTTATGTGCAATATACAGTGTTAGAAGTGATGTGGGAATATATAAAAGACAATTTGAACATCATAAATATAATATTATATCACTGGTTTTAATTCATGCTCCTTCGATAAGTGTGATCCTAAGAAATAAATAATTCTGTATGATCTGTTTTTCAGCCCCGTAAAACAAGAAAGAACACAAGTAAGATATGATAAAAGAATGAAAAAAAAAAAAAAAAAAAAAAAAAAAAAGAAAAAAAAAAAATAAAAAAAAAAAAAAAAAAAAAAAGACGTGTATGCAAGGAAGAGAATGAAAAAAATTAAAATATAATCTTACAAATATGATGAAAGACATCTAAAATAACGAATCATGAGTTTACTGTAAAACTAAAGTGTTGTAAATGTTCTTACGTATATATTTCTAACTAACAAATTTAGTTTTAATATAT
>Ga0209700_109633_pt1 | contig 10944 bp, 3 predicted proteins | sample SiratroredBW_FD_187528 | JGI IMG/M metagenome (GOLD analysis project Ga0209700, IMG submission 187528) | Root nodule microbial communities of legume samples collected from California, USA - Siratro red BW (SPAdes) (version 2) | ecosystem: Host-associated > Plants > Roots > Nodule | place: USA...
AAAGGGTACAATTATTGTATATATTCAGTTCTCTATTTTTCATGAAATATACAAAAAAAAAAAAATAGAATATTTTTTTTTTTATTTTCTTTGTTTATTTTTTTTTTTTTTTTTTTTTTGCATTTTTTACTATAAAAATTAAATGGTAACTTTTTATTAATGTGCTTATTGTTTTTGAATTTTGTGCTTTCGTCTCATCTCTTGTTAAACAATAATTTGTGTTTCCATCCACAAAAGCAAATCGATTGTAACAGTGCCATTATCGTTGCCGTTATGGCTTCGATGCTACATCTTCGTTCTTTGCTGCCCTTCGAGAAAAATAAGAAGAGAGAGTTCATGTTAGAAAAAAAGTTTATTTCAGAAAATTCATTTTGAAAGTTATTATACAGCTTATTCTATAAACATTTTGAGCTAGAAAGCTCATTCCGAGATGTGTTCTAAAAAGTACCTTCCAAAAATTATATTTTAAAGATTCTATTATGAAAATTTTGTTTTAGAAATCATGTTCCAGAAATTTCATAAAACATATCATAACAAATAATGTAGAAGTCAAATTTAGGAAGAATAAATAATCATCTTAAAAATTATGGAGTGCAGTTAAAAATATGGGAGTGTGGAAAGAAAAACATGTAGGTATGTAATTGAGTAAAGAATCAAATAAGTTAGACTGATCCATGTATGTAGCCCAACTTAAAAAGAGCATGAAAATTATAAAACAAAAGAAATAACCTACACTTTTAAATTTTATTTAAATGACATTGAAATCTCTTTTATTTGTAAACACATTATATGCAATTAATGTAGTAACACATACCATTTATTTGATGCTATGCAAGAGCTGAATAATTTTTTTAAATAAATATTGGGCGTGATGAAAGTGTTATTTATAGGAAAATCTTAGAAGAGACAAGTATATTTTTTTCTTAGAAACAGAAGTTAGAAATAACTTATTATAATGAAATTAAAAACCACAAAAAAATTAAATGAGTTAAGAAAACACACTAAAAACGTCATACATATAAATAAGTTTTGGTACAAGCTCTCGCAAATGCCACCGTAAATAAGGAAAATAGACATTTACTATATCTTAATAGGCTAAAACTTAATTTTATCAGAAAATATATTTTTTTCATAAATACAAATGTATTCAGTATTTAATTTTAAATAAATAAAAATATTTAATAATTCTTCAAATTATGCTTAACATAATCCTAGTTAATTTATTTTGCATTTATTTATCGTAAGGACACTACCAAAAAGACCTGTGACCTAGTTATTTAAGGGATGAAGATATTCGAAGTACTTCCCTTCATTATGCAGCATACAATATCTATGTTCCCCATTGAAAGGGCCAAAATATTGATCACGTTGCCGCGAAAAATGGAAAAAGTGGTGCAATAACGATTGAGATATTGAGAGATAGATTTATTTATTATTAACCATAATGATGGTAACACACCATTGCATTTGGCTTCAATATATTAGTTTTCTTTTCTTTATCAAAGTGGTGCAATTTTACACCCTTTATTACCAAAGAAGAAAAAGATTAGTACGGTAATCTTAATGTCAAAGTCATGTCAACGCAATACACGAATTTATTATAAAGAAGTTGTTCATACATAACACAATTTTAGTATAGTCAAAACTAACTTATATTAGCTTAAGAAGTTATTGATACATAACATAATTTTAGTATAGTCAAAATTAACTTATATTAACTTAACATGACTTCAGTGTAAATGTAAAATTTATAAGGATAAAATAATTTTGATTAAGGATAATCAAAGTGTGATTTTTTTTATTATTTAAATGAAGTCGTACAAGTAACATAACTTGTTAGGTTAAAAGGACTTGACGAGCACGACTTATCCATAGCTTAGGGTTAAACAAAATCATGTAGTTTGTTTGTTTAACACTAGATTGTCTAGTTTGTGTATTTACGCTAGATCTTGTAGTCTGGTTTGTTTGTGTACATTAGATCGTCTAGTTTGTTTGTGTATACTAATTGTCTAGTTTGTTTGTGTATACTAGACCATTCAGTCTGTCTATTTGTGTAAACTAGTCTGTTTGTTTACACTAAATATATTTTTTTTTCAATAAAATGACTATAACTACATTACACCAACTAATTTCATTTTTAAAAAACAACAAATTAAACCCTAATTAAATCCTAAAAAAGTTAAACAATAATACAATACATACTCCATGCAGAAATTCCGCACTACTTCAATTTGATTTTAAAAGAATGCAAGTTGTGTCACCATAACAGGACTTTGGTTCAAATCCCATTATAAGATTACACTAAAGTTAATTCGTGTAATGTGATTTAAACTGAAGTTGTACTATCTTGGCACAACTTCATTTAAAATAAAAAAAAATTCATACCTCAATCAACCTTAATCAAAATTGTCAAATCCTCATACGATTTTAAATTTCCACTATAGTTGTATCAAATTAGCATGATTATATTTTCATCATACCAAAATTGTGTCATGTATGCATGACTTCTTCACAATGAAATTGTCTAAGATTACTCATTTTTTCTCTTAATGGTTGATATCTCTCGCTAACAGGTGATCGCAGAGCATTTGACAGTAGAAAAAGTTGATGGGTTAAAAGAGGGATTCAAGCTTGTGGATACAAACAACAGAGGCAAAATCAATATTGATGAACTACAATATTAATTTCAGTTCAACGCAACCTAAATAATGCCTAATGAGAGCAATGGTCATTTGCCCCAATCAATTGAAGAAAGAAAAACAAAAGAAAAAATATTTGATTTAAATGAAAGAATATTTACCTTTCACGATAGGTTTCAGGGATGACTCTTAATGTCTGCTTCCTAATCAAAGTTTGAGTTCTTCGATTCTTTAACTCGCCACTGATTCAAGACGCGACGAAGTTACTCAACGAAGTCACTGATTCACAGATAGAGATGTGAATGTGAAATTCTTCTTAGCCAATGCTTCATTGCTTCATTTAGTGTTAGGTTATGCGTTGATTGGAAATTTTATCACATTTAGGAATGAGGGCTTGCATTTAGGGTTAGGTATGGTTGCAGCTTTAAAATCAAGAAGTGAGTTTGAGATTTGGGAAAGGGCGGGCTTGGGTTTCGGATTGGGTAGGGTTTAAAATCGAGTAGGGTTTGAGATTTGGAAACAGTTAGATTGAAAAGCACACAATATATGAAATATTGAAAGTGGAAAAAGTTTTGTGAAGATCTTGTTAGTCTGGGAAGTACACAATATCTGAAAAATTGAAAGTGGCAAAAGTTTTATGAAGATCTCATTAGATTGGAAAGCACATAGTGTCTGAAAATTTGAAAGCAGCAACAAAATTTTGTGAGGATCTATAACAATAAATTGAGAAAGCAAATTCATAAAATGTAGAGCAAAGACATCAAATGGATTTTTTCAATGGTTCAAAAAATGTGTAAAAATTATTCAAATCTGTTTGACTATTGTTAAATAGGTTAAGCACGTTTATCTTATTATTTTTTTAATAGATTGGACTTTTGAAAAGAGAAGGCGACACAAGAATAAATGAGTTATTATTCCACTTAGCTTGTGGAGCAGATTCACGTCTTTTCCTATATACTAGTTATTTGATAAATGATTTGAGGTTTAATATAAAGATCGAGATACGTATTTGAAATCACAAAATAGTGGAGTTTTAGTTAGAGGTAATGTGAATACAGGTAATTTGGATTACTTTGGTGTCTTGATAGATATTATTAAATTAAGTTATTCTGGTAAAAATAACGTTCTTTTATTTAGATGTGATTGGTAGAGTGTGTATTTTAAGGAAAAAGGATATAAAGAAGACAAATATGAATTTTTTCTTATTAATAATAAACGTAAATTGATGACTAATGAGTCATATGTCTTAACTAGTCAAGATTTTATATATATCAACAATGACAATTAAGGTCATTCATCTAAATCTACACTAGGATATAAAATAATAAGTATAGTATTTGGTTGATTTACTAAATTCTATATATATAACATGAAATTATCGTAGAATCATGACCACAATATAATAATCAAATACATTTACCCTCACTACTTACTTAAATACTGAATTATCTTTATAGGCACACTATTCTTCCAATACCAAGACCTCTAAAGTTGAAATTTATCAAAATAAATCAACACAATCACATGTTGGTTAAGAAAAAACATGTGATTTTAGAATAGTAGCTAAACCTTGTAAGAACAATATATACATATATATATATATATATATATATATATATATATATATATATATATATATATATATATATATATATATATATATATATATATATAATGTTGCATGCTAAAAAATAAATATATAATTAATGTTGTCTATGCTTGACTAGGTAAACTAACATCTTTTGACAAACTCATATATCTTATTTGATATTTTTTATATATTGGTGTAATGTTACTGTGTTTTTTCATCATAATAATAGATGTAGGGACAAATATAAATTAAAAAAAATTCTCACTTGGTTTAAATACGAAAACTAGTTTTTATAGAGTTTTCTTCTGTTAATTTTTTAACCAAACTATATGAAAGAAAGTTATCTTTCTTTTCAATTTCTTTTATTGCCACGTGAATCAAGCAGGGTTAAATTAGGTGGCCAATAATCTCCGAGAAAAGCATGAATCGTGAAAAGGAAAAAAAAAATTCTTAACACCAAACTAATCCTTACACCAAGGAAGGTTCCAACATAAAATCCTAATCAGCATTATCGATACCATCACGATTACAAACTTGCAACATAATAATGTCTCACTTTAAAAGGCAAGATTGAAAAATTGATGTAAGAAATCCACTTGCAAAGGTTTATTCGAAGAGACTATGACCAAAAGGAGAGAAGCTACTAACCAAAGCGAAGGAAAGAAAACCATCATCGTGAGCAACGCTGAAAACATCCTCCTTTAAGAGGAAGGAACCTAAAACCAAATGTGGTCATATATACTTTGTGTGATTGAGAGTAGCCATAACTCACAAATAAAATCCTGGATGTTTGATAGTTATGGCACAAGACTATTTTAACTCACATTCATTGGATAGGATCCATACCCATATTTTTTTTAGCACCAATTTCAAAGATCTCATTTTTCTGACTTTTTTAATTTATTTCATTATTAATTAATCAATAAATACTTTAAAAATATTTAAATTATTAAATATAGTTTTAAATATATATAATAAAAGATGTTTAAGAAAATTGTGGATTGTTCATGTTCTAATGAGAGGAGTGAAGAATTTCAACTCCAAATCGTGACATGTTAGTCCATCACACACTAGTAGAAAAAAGACATTTAATCGCGGTTATATAAGGCTTACAAGCACAGTTCCGGAACCGCGATAGATGTAATTGCAATAAAAAGTACTGAAGATACAATTGTGGTTGTACAACTGCGATGGAAAGTATAACATACCGCCGCAGTTCTTTAGCAACCGCGTTAAGAAATGCTCATATTTGCAAAAACAACATCGCAAACGAGTACGCCTTCTCTACCTGCTCTTTCTAGTTACTCTTCTTCAGATCCACCGACACTGGCAACTTCCTCTTCTTGAAAAACTACTTCCCGAGTAGCCGAGGAAGCAACGAAAAAATACTCTTCTCTACAAAAAACAAATCGTAGGAATCACAGAGCTTCCGCTTTGCCTTAAAAGCGCGATAATCAGAGGCCAGCTTTGACATTTTGAGGACTTTTGCGATGGGGATGGACTCGGATTGGATCTTGGCCTGGGCCTGCGCCTTGGTCACGTGGGTCTTGTTGGGTCGATCGTCGAGGATGAGACACTATTCGAAGAACTGCGAGAGGAGGGAGTGAGGGAGAGGGATCTTGTATGGGTTAACCCGCGATTTGGAGGGAATCTTCTTCAACGTTACGATGAGGTACACAAATTCTTCGTCTTCGTCAAAGAGTTTGGGCTTTTGAGTTTTAGATTGGGAACTACGCCATTTCAGAAGTGCATCTACGACTTTCGAGACTGTGACAGGGTTTAGGTTCTCGGAAGCCATGAGCCAAGGTAGGGTTTAGGGTTTAACGAGAGAGAGTTCAAAGAAGAAGGAGGAGAACTAAGGTTTTACTGGTCAGAGTTGGAATACAAGTGTAGTGGGAGTTTGGAGTAGAAGAATGAGTGGGGATGGGGGTGGGAGGCGAAAAGAGAGAGACCTGAGTGGTGAGGGTGGTGAGACTGCTCGAGAGAAAGAGAGGGAGGAAGACGAAAGCGAGAGAGAAAGTAAGAGGTAAATGCGCAAAACCCCTAAAACAAGGGATACGAGCGCGGTTGTTTGTCGGAACCGCGCTCGTATCCCTCATACAAGGACTATTTAAAAATTATTTTGCAGATACCAGTACGGTTGTTTAAACAACCCCGATGGTATCTCCTTGCAATTTTTTTATTTTAAATAATTGTGTGCCTTACCATGGCGGTTCTCACTCCAACCACGGTGATATCTCCTGCAACGTTAATATAATTACGGTTGTTATGGACAACCGCGGTGGTATGATTGCACTTAATTTCAAAAATGTCACCGCATTATTTTTATTTGCAGTTCCCTCTTAACCGCGATGATATCCTGCCGTAGAATGTATTTTTTTTATTAGTGACACTCAATTTTTTGAATGACCAATAATTCCAAAAGTGGCATACTTTTAACTTTTAAGGTTTTTATTTATTTATCGTTCTGATTCTTTTTGTTGGATATTTATTTATTTATTTATTTCCTAAAATTTTATGTTGGTGTAAGTGTTGTGAGAGTGATGTGTGTTAATCATAAAATTTGATAAGTTTAATTTCATAAATTAGGAATTTTACTTGTGAGTAGTGAGTTATCTAATTATTAAGTAATACTTAGTTATCTATAATCTTATACCAAGAATATAACTTTATAATTGTTTCATCAGTAATCTTTCTAACACATATTTTATGTAAATGAATACATATATAGGTCATTAAATGGTTTTTAAATTATTAATATAAGAAAAGTTGGGGTAATTTTTTTAAGTAATCACCTTGTTGATTGTACATGACTCATTCAACTAACTTTTATTAGATCACAACTTCTTAAAGCGTCTGATCTAAATTTAGGAAGTAATAAAGTATATTAAACTCATTAGGGTGAGTTAGCTAATTTAATTCACTAAGAATGATTGAGTGATTTATATAATTTAATTTATCAAAGTGTGTTCAACATGTCAATTTTAAGTACTGGTCATTTAAACTTATCAAGATAGTTTTAGATTAATGAGTATGGATTAATACAGTCTTCTAACTAAAATATGTTTTTCTATTATTATGTATTTAGTATCCATTTGTGTCTAAATTTATTTTAAATGTATAGTGTATGAAAACAAATGAGATATGCTATTTTGATATAAGATAAATTTTGTTGAAACACACACACAACATTAACTTTGTTGGACTTTACATATGTATATTTTAATATATTTTGGTTAAATATATTTATGTTTAGATAAAACCTTTTACACAATAGTTTATAATTATAATAATAATAATAATAATAATAATAATAATATAATAAGAATAGAAGTCTAGAATAATACACAATAGTTTATTACAGAGTGCACTCTTTTTATTACAAATTTGTGTTAGTCAAAATATCCTTTGATAGCATATTTTATAAATTTAGTTATATACAACGGTGGATATAAGAAAATGTTTAAAGAAAATAAGAAGAAATGTTTTTTAATCATATATATATATATATATATATATATATATATATATATATATATATATATATATATAAATGTTTGTAATACTTGTTAATATTTATAAAAATTAGTTTGAAATTATAATCATTTATTAATGACTTTGAGCATATGAAAAAAAAAATCATTTTTCATATAATAATTTGTGGATAGTATTTTTACTAAAACCTTATGTTAAACCTTCAGAAAAAAATTGTATATTTCATAATTTTAATTATATATTTAAAAAACAGTTTAAAGGTAAGAAAATGCTTAGGAAAAATAAGAAAAATTATTCATAAAAATTATTTTAAATGAAATACAAATATAATTTTTATAATACCTATTAATAATTATTAAAATTATTTGTTTGATTATATATGTGGATTGGTTTTAAAGTAACACTAAAAAACCATTACCCTAAAAGAATGAAAGAAATTTATAATTCATAAAATTATTTTTTCTTAAATGATGATCAAATCATTAAATTTTTTAATTCTTTAATTAAATTTTAGAACGGATAAATATAATTTAATTTATTATAATATTCTATTTATTTGTTCAATACTATACATGTATTGAATACAAACATTTGATAAACACTTATATTTTTATATTTTCCATTTAAGTTTTTATTACATCAATTACTTTAAGTTATTTTTAAATAGTGAATAAATAGTTTTTCGTCTTAATTATATGTTTAAATTTTATTATTTCTTGTATTATCTTTTTATTTTGTTTAGACTAGAGTGTTGAGACTAGAGAGGTGAATATCTTCAAAAACATTAATGGGCTTATAAAGGACTTAATATGAAAAATCTTCCTAACTGTGTTCCCTACGTCATTAATATAAATTTTATACATTATTAATATAAATTGTATAAAGACTTAATATTAACTGCAAAACTTTAAATGCGTCTATTTTTAATATATTTTGTAATTTATCAAAAAAGTGTTGTAAAATGCTTGAAAAATATAAATAGAAACTAGCGCTATAAAAGAAAACAAATTAGTTTTTTTCTATAAGAATAGCATGTTCAAATTTTCTAATCATTTTTTATTCAACACTAGTATCAGATCTTCATTCTTGTTTAAGAATTTCAATTCTATTACAAACACTCTTTTTTAATAAGTAAGTGGATCAACTATTACAAATTTTTAGAATAAATTTCTACCACATTTGGCATTATAATTCCTCATTCTTTCATTCTTCTTTATCTTTAGAATAAATTTCTAGCACATTTGGCATTACAATTCCTCATTCTTTCATTCTTCTTTATCTTTTTTTAAAAATTATAATTCTTCTTTATCTTTCTTTAAAAATTATCATTTTTTTATCTCTCTTTAAAAATTATCATTCTTCTTTATATTAAATGTGAAATCTTTCGTGGATTTCAAATTTAATTACTTGGTGCCTAAACCCTTTACCAAAGCGAAGGAAAGAAAACCATCATCGGGAGCAATGCTGAAAACATCCCCTTTTAAGAGGAAAGAACCAAATGTGGTCATATATACTTTGAGTGATTGAGAGTAATCATAACTCACAAATAAAATCTTGGATGTTTGGTAGTTATGGTACAAGACTACTTTAACTCACATTCATCAGATAGGATCCATACCCATATTTTTTTTAGCACTAATTTCGTAGATCTCATTTTTCTACTCTAAATCATATAGAATATGTCCAATTATGATAAGCAGGGCAAAAGTTATGACAGTTTGAAGTTTTGCCAAAACGGAATTTCGTTGGCTTTTGTATCCTACAACCAAGACCAAACTAAGAGACTCTGATGTTTTTTTAACACTAATTTCGTAGATTTCATTTTTCTATCCCAAAACTATATAGAATATGTCCAATTTTAACATTTTTTTAATTCATTTCATTATTAATTAACCAATAAAATACTTTAGAAATATTTAAATTATTAAATATAGTTTTAAATATAATATATATATATATATATATATATATATAATAAAAGACGTTTAAGAAAATTGTGGATTGTTGAAGACTTTCGACTTCAAATCGTGACATATTAATCCATTACAATCAATTTTTTGAGTAACCAATAATCAAAAGTGACATACTTTTAATTTTTAAGGATTTTATTTATTTATCGTTCTAATTTTTTTTTGTTGGATATCTGTTTATTTATTTATTTCCTAAAGTTTTATGTGAGTGTGAGTATTGTGAGACTGATGTGTGTGAATCATAAAATTTGATAGGTTTAATTTCATAAATTAGGAATTTTACTTGTGACTAATGATTTATGTAATTATTAAGTAATATTTAATTATCTATAGCCTTATACCAAGAATATAATCTTATAATTGTTTCATCAGTAATTTTTTAACACACATATGTAAATGAATACATATATAGGTCATTAAATGGTTTTTAAATTATTAATATAAAAAAAGTTGGGGTATTTTTTTTAAGTAATCACCTTATTATTGATCAACTTTTAATTATACATCACTCATTCAACTAACTTTTAATAGATCACAACTTCTTAAAGAGTCTGATCTAAATTTAGGAAGTAATAAAGTATATTAAACTCATTAGGGTGAGTTAGCTAATTTAATTCACTAAAAATGATTGAGTGGTTTATATAATTTAATTTATCAAAGTGTGTTCCACAACATGTCAATTTTAAGTACTGATCATTTAAACTTATTAAGATAGTTTTAGATTAATGAGTATGGATTAATACAGTCTTCTAAAATCTGTTTTTCTATTATTATGTATTTAGTATCCATTTGTGTCTAAATTTAGTTTAAATGTATAGTGTATGAAAATAAATGAGATGTGCTATTTTGATATAAGATAAATTTTGTTGAAACACGCACACAATATTAACTTTGTTGAACTTTACATATGTATATTTTAATATATTTTGGTTAAATATATTTATGTTTAGATAAAACCTTTTACACAATAGTTTATAATGATTATAATAATAATAATAACAATAATAATAATATAATAATAAGATTAGAAGTATAGAATAATACACAATAGTTTATTACAGAGTGCACTCTTTTTATTACAAATTTGTGTTCGTAAAAAAATCCTTTGCTAGCATATTTTACAAATTTAGTTATATACAATGGTCTATATAAGAAAATGTTTAAAGAAAATAAGAAGAAATGTTTTTTAATCATATATATATATATATATATATATATATATATATATATATATATATATATATATATA
>Ga0209700_109634_pt1 | contig 10943 bp, 4 predicted proteins | sample SiratroredBW_FD_187528 | JGI IMG/M metagenome (GOLD analysis project Ga0209700, IMG submission 187528) | Root nodule microbial communities of legume samples collected from California, USA - Siratro red BW (SPAdes) (version 2) | ecosystem: Host-associated > Plants > Roots > Nodule | place: USA...
TTGAAAAAAAAAAAAAAAACTGAATTTGAAAAAAAAAAATTGAATTCGAAAAAAGTCTAATATTTATCGTATTCTATTTTATTAAATTTTATTTTATTTTTATTTATCTTATTTTGATTTATTTTATGTTATTTTTATTTTCTTTAATCTTATTTTTGATTTATTATATTTTATCTTTTCATATCTTATTTATTTTATTTTGATTTGTCATACTTATTTTTATTTTATTTAATTTTGTATCTAATTTTATTTTATTTTAATGTATTGCGGGATTTGTTTCTGTTTTCTTATTTTTGGTTTCTACTTTTTTAATGTTAACTTTTGATTTTTCTTTTCTTTTTTAATTTCAAAATTTAAACAAATTGAAATACGAAATTAAAAACTAAAAAATAAAATTTTGAATTTCCTTTAATCTTTATTTTTATTTTTTTCTTACTTTTTATTTTTGTTTTCTATTTCTTTTTGTGTATTTTTATTTTTTTTCTTTTAGCTTATAACATATTCACAAAACAATTTTTCAATACCAATTTTATATGGAAGTCAATATTCATTTCTATATGTTAAATAATATGATAATCTAACCAATGTGAGTCAATTTGAAGAGCGACAACAACCATACTTTTAGACAGTCTTATCATAAAAAATGCCAACAAATTTGATTATTCTTTAAACAATGTTCATTGTCACAACATTACTAATTTGTACAAATTAACATAGATATTATTCCTTATTTTGAGAGACACAAGTACTGTGAATGATAATATATTGTAGAAGAAACAAATAATAGGACTTTAATGTAAAAAATTAAACTCCGCTTTTCTTCGTACATATGGATAAACTCTTAATCATTATTTATATAGTATATTGAATATGATTATTGCATCAGAGGATAGACTTTTAGTTCAAAATTAGGTATTGAAGTGCATCCATAAATTATTTTAAATATTTTATCCATATTTGAAAAGTAAATTATAAGTTTTTATTAATTAAAATTGACATTATGAACATCGATATAATATATATATTTGTACAATAAACCAAAATCAGAATCTTTTTTATATTTAATTAGAACCTTTTTAATTTAATTAAAAATAGTTTTTAATTTTCTTTTCATGATATAGATTATCTCATGTAACACATGTGAACTCATTATGAATAGTATAATTAGATCCAATTTTATCAACTTTTATAACTTCCAATGTTAATTATCATCGTTCTTCCCTAATCTTCCAATTTTCTTGAATTTAAATTGAGAACTCCTCCAATTTGTATATATTTCGAACAAGATCGTTGAAATTCTTGTGGATGAATAATATATATGAAGATGAGAAAGTATTTGAGGAATAAAGTGAAAAAGAGTTTCAAATAAAGAGACTGACTAAAAGAAATAAAGAAGAAGAAATAAGAAAGAATATTGAAGGAAGAATCAAATCCTTAGAGGAAGAAAGAAGAAGAATAAGCATGTGTAGCCCTTGAAAATAGGAAGAACTTGAGAGAAGTAAAGCACTTGACGATTACAAATTGAGAAAGACTTCCAAGACTCTTGAAACTCCTTAAATAGGCACCACATGTGACTACCTTTTATGTCATCATTTGTAATCATTATACCTTTCTAATTTTTAGGAACTGACATGTGCACTCTTGATTAGTTTAGTTAAACATGTTCACTCCTAATTTTTAAGAAATTAGTTTAGTTAAACATAGTTAACTCTTGATTAGCAAAGTTAACTCTTTTGTCTTTTTAAAATCCTCCTTAGCCAAGTTTTGTGCCTATATAAGGAGTGTCTTCCTTTGTAAACTACACAAGTTAAATAAATGAGAAATTACCTTGAAAGGATTTGAGATAGTTTGAGAGTGTTTTTTCTCTTGTTCTTGAGTTCTTCTCTTGAGAAGTTTTTTCAAGTGATGACTCTTCTTGCACTTATACTTGGAGTTCTTCCCTCAAGGTGGCATGTTCTTCCCTCCTCACTTTAATCCATTTTTGTTTTGATTTCTTATTTTATTCCTGTTTCTTTTCACTTGTTCTTCAATTTGGCCGCATGAAACTCTCCTTAATGGCTTCCAAGAGTCACACTCTCTCTTCTCCTAATGTGATCTGGAAAATAAAAATAAATGTATTTTTCATGTTGTAAAAAAAAAACTAGTTTTAGTGTATTTTATGTTTTTGGCATAAGGTTAGGGAAGGAAAAAGAGTTTGTCTAATTCTCTTTCCACCATGATCTCTATATAAGGAGAGCTATTGTACGCCTTTTGTAGAACTTTGAGATAAATAGAAACATTTGAATTCTTGAGTGTGTCATATCTCAAAGAGTGATTCTCCTTTGCTAATCTTATAGTGATGCTTCTTAGTTTGTCTCTTGTGTAAAGCATTAAGGCTCATAAATTCGGGAAGTGGAGAGTTTTTTCTCTTGTGGTTTCTTATCTTGTTTAGGGTTTAGGGTTTAGGGTCACAAGTGGTGATTCACCATCTTACTTATCTCATGGATTTCAATGACGCAAGATTCTTCTCAATTTTTAGCATTGATTCTTATCTTGTGGGTTAGGTCACAAGTGGAAATCACCATCTTACTTCTCTCATGGATGTGAGTGGTGCAAGGTGTTTTTCTAATTCCTAGTATTATACTATTTCTTGTATTTTCTTGAATTGTTTTCTTTTTCGAAGTTTCCTTAAAACATTGAAGATGTTGTTCTAATTCCTAGCTATCCAATAATTCTTCAAAAAATTCGTACAAGAATTCATTTGAAAGCCTTTCTTTAAGCTTGAGCGGAACGATCTTACAACTCAAGCCATCCTCCACGCATCATCCCTTTGCCATATATGCAACAACTAGTTTTCGACTTCCACATTACATGTCCAGCTTGGGATTTACACATCATCTCCTTCCATGGAGAATTTGGTCCACATCTTCCATTGATTTGATCAAGATCCTACAACACATATCAAGTGGTATCAAGAGTTAGAAAATCAACCCAAAGCTATGAAGATGTTCATCACTCTCAAAGAAGGTGTTCTTGAAAAATAGGTATGAAACCCATTATTGTTTGGTGATGATTCTTGAATTCTTTTTATATTTTACTCTTTATAGAAACATTGCTTATTGTTTGGAATATGTTTCTTGTTTTTGTTCACTAGGTTAATTCATTAATCAAGTCATTGTATCCAATTTTTGCATGGTTGGCCAATAACTTCTTTTAGAAATGGTTATGATGTTGATAATTGGTTAATTTTGTATGCTTATGTTATTGTTCTTTCTTTGTGTTCTTGATTTCTTCTTATAGGTTTTCTAGAGTTTGAAAGTTTTTAATGTTGTTTTGAAAGTTTTCTTAAGAGAAAACATGTTTTCAAAGATTTTGAAACTAATGAATGTCAAAATTTGTAATCCTTTCATCTTTGTTTGTTTTTTAGAATTAAATCAAAAACAATTTTCATGGGGTTACTGCTCTTAATGGTCAAACCTTTAAGAAAATTTGAAAAAATAAAAAGAAAATTTCTACAAAAGTTAGAACAAAAAAACTGTTTGAGAAACAAGTTGTTCATGAGTATGTTGTCCTAGTTTTCTTGAATCTTTTCATTATGAATTTCTTGGAGGGTTGTCGAATTGTTTCTATCATTTTGTGTGGGTTTTGTGTTCTTGAACATGTATTTCTTGAGTGACTTTCAATTGAAGGTTTTACATGATTTCAATGGATAAAATTTTTGCTTGAATCTTGACTGATCTTAAGCCTTTTTTATAATTTTTCTTGCATTTTTATGTCTAATCTTGTCACATAATATATATAATATTTTGTGTGTCTTTTTCTTTTGTGTATCTTTTAGATTTTCTTTTTCAATTTCCTCAAGTTTTGTCTCGTATTTTTCTAAATTTTGAGGACTTAATGCATTTAGAATCATTTCATCATTCACTTGAGATATAATATTTCTTAGTTTGAATTTTGAGACAAATTTTGAGGTATCTTGAATTTCTCTCTTAAGTGTTTGAGTGCAACCAAATCATGCTTGAGTTTTTCACATTCTTTTAGTCTTCTAATACATACATTTGAGTGCAAATACTTAGGAAGAGATTAGGTTAAATTTTGGTACTAACTCCTTTATTAGTTTGGTGTAGACTTTCTTAGAGATTTGTTAGTTATATCTTTGAGTCCAAAAAAGAAGGAAGCGTGAATATGGAGAGACAAAGTGAATTTTGAGAAGATAAGGCAACAATTGGAACAACACAAAAAATATTATGAATAAAATATATAGGAAAAAGAAAGTATTCAAGATCTTCTACAATCTAAAAGTGGAATAGAAAGGTGTAAGAGAAGGGAAATGAGACACCACATCATCTTGTGTAGATATCCAATTATGTGATATCCAGTAAGATATCCAATTATTAATCACTATGCCCACACCATCTCTTCTTTACAAAAACTACTCCAAAATAGAGAATAAAAAAATTGAAACGTTAGTAGAAAATAATTGTTTTACTAAAATTAAACTTCAATCAAACTATATTGTTCATTATCCTTGTGTCTTCGCATGAATATATTTGAGGAATAAGATGAAATCTTTGTTAATCTTTAAATTTAGAGAAAATTCAAATAAAAAAGTTTTTGAAAAATAAATTTGTAAACGAAATAAAAATAATGTCTACTTTAATTTATATATTTACAAATTGTTATACATCTAAATTTATCTTAAATGAAACTCAATTATTATATATGAGAGGTGAAATTGATGTGATTGCATAACAAATAACCTTGAGTGTTTACAACAAATTTTTGTATTTAATTCAAGTAAAGATGTTTTTTGTATGATTTTTTTTTATTTTTGAAAACGATAAGAATTAGAGGACATAACCTGTCCATGAAAGAATACAAATATGTCTATCTAATGCTAAAGAATACAAAAAGTTGCATCGCCTGGGTAGAAATATTAGTTATCATTAAAGTTCTCACAATACAATCGAAATGCGAAAAAGCATTAATTTTAAAATTTAAATGAAATTTTAATTATGGTTTTAATATCTGAAATTCTAGATTAAATATGATTTTGATCTTTCGTATTTAAAAAATAAAATACTTTAGTCAATTAAATTTAAAAAATGATTTATACTTTTGGAACTAATTTTTGGAGACTAAATCTAAAATCTAAGAATTAAAATCACTATTTTTTAATTCAAGGAACTGAAATAATTTATTTTAATTCAAAACACAAAAACTGAATCTATTACAAAATTTAAGGTAAAAAACACAATCAAACCTAAAACATTTTAAGAAGTCATTTGGGTGTTTCTTAATTTTAAAATTTAATACGTATTTATTCTATTTGTTCTAAAAATACTTATCAAAGGAAAATTGCACTTGAAGCACGTGGTGGATCACTTTCATTATGCCCAGAAGTTAGTAGGATTCAGAGCACAAAAATCATGAGATGTTTCACAACATCATAATCAAGCCAAAAGATGAAAGCATGCTGGAGCATTTCTTCAAACATTTGGCACCCACTTTTTTCTGTTCCAAAATTATGATGAAGCACATGTTGCTGGATTTGCACTCGTACAAACAACAAATTCCCATTATTTTTCTCCCAAAATGGTTCCTCATTATGCCAGAAAAGTCAAAGGAGAACATGAGTTTGTCTAAACCTGCTTGGTGATGTCAAAAAGTGTAGGTCTTGGTCTATGTTTCATCTGCCTTTGCTGCATTTTCTTAACCTTATTAAAGGCTTTTGTAACTAGAAATCATCATCATGCCACTCATTTCTAAATAGTTTAAATGGTCTTTTTGTCTCTCAAAATCAAAGCCCTGTTCCAGGTCTTAATCATTGTTATAGTTTCAAATGTTGCAAAATATATATATTATACATTTTTAAATTCAGAAGTGAAAGAGTGTTTTTGGACCGAAAGTTTTGTGTCGGTTTATTTTATGTGCTTTGATACCATTTGAGGTTTTTTTCTGAGATTTGGCTGTATAAAAATGTTTTAACAACTAACGGAATTTATTTAACAGAAATATTAGTTTCTTACTGAAATATAAGCGAAATGAAATATCCACATTTAATGTAAGATAGTATTTTTAGCATATTTTAAAATATATATATATATATATATATATATATATATATATATATATATATATATATATATCGTGTCCGGTGGTTTTAAATTGATGTTATAATGTTTAAGGTTTTGTTTAACCTCATTTTTCTAATAAAATATATTCAAAATATATTATTACTCGTGATTGAGTAGTTGATATAGAACTTATGAATAGGCATATTAGTCGGTGTTAATTGTCTTTCTTATCTGAGAATTGAAGAGACTGAAATGATGGTACTAATAAATTTATTATTGTTCCAACATGAATTACAACTGTTGTCGGCATTTACTTAATTATCTTGACCTAGTCTTACCTTTGCCTTTTATAATTTCATTTGTTATAAGAAAACCTTAAGATATTCATTTATTTTAAGAAAATTATTTTTTAAATTCTAAAATGTCAATTTTAAAATTTTTAATATACAAAATATAAAAGTTGAAAAGTACTTATATATAAGTTGTTATCTATTTTACTATGATGGCAAAGTGTACCGTCGCGATGTAAATTCATATTCATGAACAATTTCATAATTTGGTTTTTGAATGCAGAAAATAAAATAATACTTGTAGCTTTTATTATCAATTGAAATGAAAAAAAATGATTTAATATTAATAGTAATAACTTGTCACGGTTAGATTTTGTCCATCTTTACTCTTTTATGTAAAAATATTTATTTTCTTTTATATCAATAATTAATGTCAACCTACAATAATACTCCATTTCAATTCTCAGCATAAAAAAGCCTAAGATTGTCTATTTACGGTTAATTTCTTGATCAATTATATAAATAAATCTTACAATATCTACAATGATCTTAAGGCAATAATCTAATCTTTTTCTACTTGTAAACACAAGGTTTTATCCAATATTTTAATTTAGTTTCTGATTACAAAAAATATTTTCCAATACCTTAAGAATCACTGATGAAGTCACAAATCAACACGACAAGCAATAATCATAGAAATAAAATATTGATTTGTTGAAAGAAATGATATCAAATATGAAAAACACAATGATTACATGATAGTTTAGAAGGTTTAACATAACCCAATAATAGAGAATTTAGCATCTCATAAACATCAAATATTAAACCTTACAAAAAAATAGTGGAATAAGAAAAAGAATTCAGAGAAAATACAAGAATGCCTTCCAAGAGTGATTTTTGATCTTCAATAGTCAAATATGTCTAACCCTAGTGCAAACAATTATTAAATAAATTATGAAATTCGAGGCTCATGCACAGATCAGGTCAAGAATAAATGATGAAGTCACAAATCAACACGACATGCAATAACTGCAAAATAAAAAATAATGATTTATTGAAATAAAAGATATAAATATGAAAAACATAAGGATTACATTAGGGTTCATAAAGGTTTAACATAATCCCAACAACAAAAAATTTAGCATCTCATAATACCTACGGCTTCTCCTAATTCCACCAAGTGACCTTGAGTAGGACTTTGGCCATAACACAATCGACAGATCCAAGATGTATTCCTACAGGTAAAAGGAGTTCGTATAGATATTGGTTGTGTTTGAAAGGTTTTCAATTGATTGAAAAGTCCAATTCCAATATCTTGATTTCTAACGGCAATGCATCGTGAACCTCTGTATATATCGTCTGCTAATACACGACCAAGAACAGATGAATAAGAAGAAGAATCCAAAAGAAATCCAAAAAATACCTTACATGAGTGATTTTCGATCTTCAATAGATAAAGATGTCTAACCCTAGTGCAAGAAACTATTAAATAAATTATGAAATTCGACACTCATTCTCGGTCAAGAATCAATTATCATGTTACAAATAAACACGATAGGCAATAACTACATAATCAAAATACTGATTTGTTAAAAGAAAAAATATAAATATGAAAAAACAGTACAATTATATGAGAGTACAGAAATGTTTAACATAACCCCAATAATGAAAAATTTAACACCTCACAGGCATAAGAATATTCAACCTTACAAAAGAATAGTGAAATAAGAAGAAGAATGCAGAGGAAATCCAGATAATGCCTTCCAAGAGTGATTTTCAATCTTTAATAGCCACAAATGCCTAATCCTAATGCAAACAACTATTAAATAAATTATGAAATTCAACGCTTGCTCTCGGATCAGGTCATCTACACCGGGTGTATTTCTTTGTCCTTACTTTCAGGTTCTCTAACGTAGGCTCAGCTCAGGTTTGTTGAGCTAGACTTAACTTCTTTTTCCCAAATTTTTCTTCTTTCTCTTTACTCCTTCAGAACTTCAATTGATCTTCCTATTCTAATTTAATGTTTTTCTACTCAATTTCACTCAAAATAGCAATCAGACCCTTTTTCTACTCTCATAATAAATTATTAACAAAAGTTTTTAAAAATGAAGAAATTAGCATGTTTTAGTCTGGAGGAAAGTTAATTTTATCCTAAAAAATTGTCCAATAATATCTTAAAAACAATTCTATCATAAGCTCAATATTATATTTTTTATGATGGCTAAGATAATTTGTCCACTTTATTCGTAGATTTTTGAATTTAGAACAATTTAGAGGATCAAAAGGTATGTATCCTTTAATAAATGGTTTATCTTAATTTTTTGGATATTAGTATCGTAAATTTAACCACTCTAATACTAATTTTTTTTTATCGGCAATAAAAAATATATAAATTAAAACACAAAATAAGGAGTGTTTCAACTCTATTACAAAGTTTCAAAACAAAATCCATAAATAATCTAATAACAATAGTCCTATCCTTGTTATAGTTGCAGAAAACAAATATCCCATTAAAAGTCCTTAATCCTCATAACACAATTAGAGAAACAATACACATTATTCACCTATAATCTTAAATCTTAAACCCTAAACAATAGACCTTATCCACCTTAACCCTATAATCCTATACCCTAAATTCTAATACTAACATTATTAATATGAGTATTTAACTTAACTTTGTGGCTTTAAAAATTAAATCTATACACGTGTCTCTATTAACAATGTTGTGACTCTAATAATAAACTTTGTTAAAAAATATAATTTAACGTGAAATTATATTTAAGAACAACTATATTGAAGAATAACTTAGTAATTTGTGGATGTGATAATGTGGGTATTTATATCTCAATATCATTTTTGTATGAGGTGCTTTTGCAAATTCAATTCTGTGTTGCAACATTTTGAATTTTGATTTATCAATGTTAATATGAATTATTGTGCGAGATTGATTATGCTGATCCATATGTATCTAACTTTGGCATTTTTCTTTCTTACAATTAGAATAACAAGAAAATAACATTAATTTTGCATGACCTTGGTAGGTTATGCTTGATCATGCATGTGAATATAAATGGTCACTTGCCACACCTAAAATTTTAAACTTTTAAAGTTTATTTGACAGGTTCACGCGTCATTGCATTAAAATAATGATTTATTAACATTAATGACCAATTGCTTTTGTATGTCATTTTCTAGTTCTACTCAAGAAAGTGTCACTTCTCTTAGGTTCAAGCTCACATAAAGCTAAATGTTATATATTATAAAATTGCGTACTAAAGTTCAATTTAATGTTGATGATTTTTCTTATGTAAGATTAATCCACATTGCTAACTTTTTTCTAGGGTTTTGCCTGAAATAGGATTGTGTATATGCATCATTTTTTTCTTAATTTTGGAATATATTGTGTTGTTTATGAATAAAAAGTCTTTTTGGAGGGTCCAATGCCTCTCGATTTCTACATTTTATATCATCAAAGCTTGTGTTAATAATTTAGCAGCCAAACTTGTCACCATAAATCTAAACTTTGGACAGTTCTAAGTTACCAAGTTTTTTAGTGGCATAAATTAAAGGATCAGAATAAACTAGGTTGATGTACACATCTAAAAAAAATGTGAAAGAGACAAGTTTGAATTAAGAAAAATTATAAGCTAAATGTAATTTAAATGTAACTTATTTACTTTTAATTAACTCATTTATTTTTGTGATCTAAATAATTATAGAACACGGTACAACACATGTGAATTTGTGAGTTCACTCATCTTTTGAAATAATAATTATACTTAAAAACATTTTATTAAAATGTATGAATGTACATTTATATTTTAAATCAGTATATCTAAAAATTAAAATTAATTTCATAATGTGATTAAATTATTAAAATACATATTTTAGTGTTCAGTTTTTTTTTAATTTAAAATCACTGTTTATTTTTTTTTTCTTGAAGTAAGCTAAAATTCCATTAATATGACGTATAGGATTAGGCTAAGTCTATAGATATTTAGAAAACAGTCACAATATTATGGTCTATTGAATCGAGTCAAGTTGAGCATGTTGTTTGTTTTGAAACCTCTAACTAAGATATATTAGTTTGCCTAAATTCATTTTCTTTTCTATGAGAAGTCAATCCACTACACTAAAGACTAATCTCTCTTATGATTATGTGCTTGTCACTAATATGATAGGTTTTCACACACATTAAAAATTAAACACGAATCCCTCATTATATAGATATTCTCACAATAATTTTCTCAAGTTTTCATTAAGTGGGAAAGAGGTTATTCAATTAGAATTTTGAAAAATTAATTTATTGAAATAAAATACTATGTACCAATGTTAAAATAGTTTGAAGTTTAATTGTGTAACGCTTTAAAAAAATTAGTTTTTAGAATATTAAAACATTGTAACTACACACTATTGATCTAGTATCATATCTAGGAGATATTATAATACATAACAAAAGAATATAACTATATATATATTCAAAATCAAAATCAAATAAATATAAACATAAACATTTATTACACACTCTATAGACTTCCTTTTAACACTTGATATTCTTGAAGCCTCTAATTCTTTATCCAAACATGGTCATAACAAT
>Ga0209700_109635_pt1 | contig 10943 bp, 5 predicted proteins | sample SiratroredBW_FD_187528 | JGI IMG/M metagenome (GOLD analysis project Ga0209700, IMG submission 187528) | Root nodule microbial communities of legume samples collected from California, USA - Siratro red BW (SPAdes) (version 2) | ecosystem: Host-associated > Plants > Roots > Nodule | place: USA...
TATTGAGTTGATGTAGTTTCTTTAGTTCATGTAGTTTCTTCAGTTTCTATAAAATGAAAATAATAATTTGGTTACATCATTTTCTATAAAATGAAAATAATAATTTTACTGATTCAGGGAAAAAGAGTGAAGAGTTTGGACTTAACCAGGGTAGATGAGTTTCCCTCTCCCCTCTTTCTCTGGTATACATTCAATGTGCGAAGATTTAACCTCAAGGAAACCCTTCCCCATTATTTCATTTCATCAGTTGCTTTGAATGCTTTTCCAAAATGACCCTTCTGAAGACGTACATCAGATGGCTGAATTTCGTAATATACGGGAAGAACATGTCGGCAATAAGTTTCGTGCCATTCAATGATGTGTTGAAGCTGATTAAGAGATCAAGCAGATTGAGAATAGGTTTTGGTGAAAACAACAATTGCGACGCGACAGAGATTGAGAATAGGGTGTTGGATGTGAGATGGGTTGACTGCATCCCGGTGGTGAAGGAAAGTGGTGAATCCAACAGCAGACAAGGCAGAATCTAGATGAGAAACAAATTTCCTTTGGATGTCTTCTCCACTATAGTTGATGAGCACATCGTATATGTGTGGAAGTTTGGAAGTTGAAGAGGCGAATTCCATGGAAGGAATTGATGACGTCATGAGTTGTTAGAAGACAAAGCGATCATTTCACACAATCTATGGCTTGACCGTTGCGAACATGGCAAACATTTTCCATGGATCCACACCGACCAAAAAGTTAGCTCGTCCGAACAAGTAACCTCTGCAATATCCACAGTTTCGACAAATGAAAAAAGCAGAAAGGAAAAAATACCTGAAAAGAACTCGTTGACCAAGAATCCACCCAGTCACAACCACTTGTCAAGGGTAAATCATTCTAGATTTTCTCCTCCCCTTCTTCCACAGCTGCATCCCACATTGGTTCTTGAACTTGGCCACCTACCGATTCCGTTCAACCAGAAGACTCTCGGCTCACACCTGAGGAGTCACTTTAACTCTTCGAAGTTTCGAAATCCGAGTCGAATATCAATTCAACACCACTAAGGTCCGTGCTGTCAGCCATTATCGGAAGCTGAGAACTTAACGGAGCTAGACAACCCCATTATCGGAAAAAACGAAAGACGTTATTTACGTCTCAGAAGTCTTTCAAAAGTTCGCAATAAGTTTTCGAGGGAGTGGTTAAGTAATAATAAAAGGGATTTTTTGTTATACCTGAAAATTTCAAACTTATTTTGCTATCTATTGAAAGTGAGAAAGAAAAATAGAAGTTCCTGCCTAAGAATATATTGAAAAGGAAGATCTTCCGATATTAGTTGAATAGGTGGAGATTTGAGAGGATCAATTTCTTATATTAGTTGATAAGTGGAGATTTGGGAAGATGAACAACGAAATATTTGTAAGATGGGATATTGTTCATGTGAAAAAGATTTAGAAGGATAAAATTAAAAATTTAGAAATAAGTCTTGTAAATCTGTTTGAAATTATTAAATATTCTTATAAGTGAATGATTACTTTTAAATAAAACAAATTATTGTACATAACTAGAACAAGAAGTGTTTAGTACAAAAAATATAAAATATAATTTATATTTTTATTAATCATTATTTTAAGAATATTTAATTATAAATTGATTAAAAGTAAACAAATATCAAATATAATATTTAATGGTAATTATATATATGTTAATAAGAGTATTTAATTTTTAATAATTACTTTTAATTAAATGTTATATATTAGCATTATTTATTTTAAATTTAGACACACCTTTCATTTGTTTTAATCAATTTAAGTAAACTGTTTATATACTTTTTATTATAACTTATTAATATTTTTATAGAAATAAAATAAGAATTTAAAAAATTAGTATTTAATCTCTTAAAAATATATAGTAGAAAAACATTTAACTTTTTAAATAAGAGAATTAAAAAAAGTTAAACTTAGAAAACATTTACAATTATTATTAATATGTATGAGTATCAAAGAAATACAAATTGCAAACTATTTTTTTTGGACTAATAATTTTAAAAGTTTCAATTTAAGTAAAATGTAAAAATAATTTATACTTACATAAACAACAGTAAATTTCAATAAAAAAAAAAGAAAAAGTAGTTTAGATTCTAGGAAATTTTTTTTTTACAGATTTCAGTTAATTCTGATTTAGACTTAATTGTATATTTTAATATAATAATAAATTTGTGATTTTATTGCATTATTTAGGATTTATTTTTAATTTTAAATAATTTAAAAGATATGTTTTAAATAATTTTAAATAATTTAGTAATTTTTTTATATTAAAATTAATTTAATCCAATTCATTTTAATTTTTTACCATCTTATTTTACAAGGACTTATTAATAATTTCAGAAATATATCAATCACAAAAATAAAATCAAATTTATAACATCTATCAAATCATTTCTAAAATTTAATAATCAATCTCCTCAAATCTCTTCAAATCTTACAATTTATCCATTAATCCAAACAATCATTTCAGTCTTACACAATCCACTCAAATCTCTTCCCTAAAATTCTCTCTTACAACCAAACAAAACCTAAAGACCAATGCCAAAATTTCATAATAACATTTAATAGTTTAAGTTTCAAAATAAAAAAATAGTTGATAACTAGTAAAACAGGTTGTATATATATAAACTTTCATTATAGAAATAAAAAAAATGGGAATAATATGCTTAGTTATTTGTTTATGCAATGTTTTCTTTTTCTTTTAGTAGTTTTTATGCAAATTCTTTACATTTATTTCTCAGTTATTTATTCTTAGTGCAAATATAGTTGTTTTCTTCATTTTTGAATTTTAATCAATTCTTGTTCATCTTTGCATCTACTTTCATTTTCTTTCAAACATTTTCTCAAAGGTTTTACGTCTAAAATCTTAAAATTTCATATAGGTTATCTTAATATAGTTTCGTTTTCAGATTTTCTTATTTCTTTAAATAAATATATTGGAAAACCTTATCTTTATATATATATATATATATATATATTTATATTAATGTAGCATATCAATGTCAAAGTGTTTGTAACAATCGTCTAATACCTATTAAAAATTTGACGATAAATATAATTAAAAATATTTTTATATAATCAAAATACAATGATTTTTGTTTAATATTTTAAATAGAAGTTTTCAATTTGTTTAGGATTTTATTAATAAGATATTTTATATATATTAGAATAACTCATATATTTGAAAGTAAAATAGATTTTAGCAACTCTTATTATCCGACTATGTTTTAGAATTACAAACCCCTCTCACACATTATATAAATTTCAACATTTATATCACAACATCTATAAAATTGTTGTCTAAAACAGCAATGTTTTTTTTGTGTTGCTACAAAAGTGAGTTTTATTTACCTCCAGCCCGTAATTTAGATAATTTTTTTATATTTAGGGTTTAGGTAACGTGTAGAAAAATGTAGATAAGTAAATGTTATTTTCGACTACACTTTTAAAACCATATCACATTTTTATAAATATGATTGTGAAACACCTAATTTTGTCTAGAATTATTTAATAATTTTTTAAAATATTGATAATAGAAAAATCTCTTTTAGTTAAAATTTTAGATTTTATTCTTATTTCCTTATATTTTCAAAAAAAATAATTAATAATATAGTTTAATTTTTTTTACCTCTTTCTTATTTTAGAAAAAATGAAATAATGAAATGCAAAAATATAATTACTTTTATCCTTTTGTAAGACTTTTACCTTCTTTATCAAAATCACAAAAAAAAATCAAACAAAAAATATATATTTCTTTTTCATATATAGTTTTATTTTTACACTTCCTTCTCTGAAAAAATTAAAAAATAATAATAAATAGAGGAAATTTGAAATTAGAGTGATCCTCTTTCCTTTTTTTGCTTAAACTCAATGAGGATCCTCCCATGCCAGCTATACCGTTAGCCTTCCAAACCTTGTTCTTACTCTTGCCCCCAATAGTGTTTTTGCCTGCTGCTTGCGATGCTTCCATGCTTCCATGTAATGTTGCTATTAGTAAAGCTTCCCTCTGCAACCAAGATTATCCATCCTAACAAAATGTCTCTTGCCAAGTTTCCTGCTGCTGCCAAACATTACTTGTTCTTAACAAAAATTGTTTTGTCCCTTTGTGCTGCACACCTCAAACCAAGTCAACTCTGGAACACTTCACTCCACTCTGTTCCCGCTCTTGCAACTCTATAAAAAAAATTCTTGCTCTTATTCATAAGGAGCAAACCCTCTTCTCAAAAAAAAAAAAACACAACTCGATTAGCTATTCTCCCTTATAACTCTCACCAGTCCAAAGGAAGGAGCAAGAGAAAGAAATAATGAAGGGTTGTTCATAAAACAAATAAAAAAAAAAAAAGAGGTTTTTGTTACTTCCTTATTCGTTTCTTCCTTCTGTTTGAATTTTCTTCCCTTGCTTTATTTTCATTACGTTTCACTTGCTTTATTTTCCCTCTGCATTTCTTTCTTTTTTCACTCATTGTACATATTATTAAACATACATTATGCATTCAGCTTAGCACTTCCTGACATCATAGACTCACCAAGTAAGACAGTGACTAATTGAAACAATATAAGTAATGCTTAAAACTAAAAAAAATCACAAAGTTTTCATATTTGAGCCATCACCCTAAACTATTATGCTACTCACACATACAATACACCCAAAGCCTTTCTCAAATCTCCAATGTCGCACTCGCCGGTGCTCACCAACACATCATTGTTAGATCCCTAAAAATGACATTCAAGGTCTTTGTTGTCTTCTCTGCAACAACCTATGATTTACTTTGAGAGATTGCCTCATCAATAGTCTCTAATCCACCATGCCAAACCAGCCCAATCACAACAGCCTTTTGCCATTGTGGAAAACCACCTCCGCGAGCCTCTTCTTTCCCACCTTGCCAAACCCCACTAAAACCACTATCTCCGGATGCTCCCAAACTCCTCCAAACTCTTCCCATGCCACCTTCTTCCAACAGTTTGTCGTCAACAACTCCACCACTTTCACCGTTCTCCACGCCGCCATCCTAGCCACGAAGTAAATCACTTTCATCCCCCTCCTTGGGATCGCTCACCGTCGCGAGCCCCCATCTCACCAAACCACCATTAAACTTTCGTGAAAAAATTAAGAATTTATACAGTTAAACCGTAAACATCAATCAGGTTCTAGAACATTCTAGGACAACGTTGTTTTGTATAATCCTAATTTTGTTGGGTTTGAATCTCTTGAGTCTCTTCTTTTCTTTGTTAGAGGGTTTCAGAAAGTGGTAGAGTAAAAGTCTTCAAAGGCAATGGGAATACATACAATTCAAGTTGGTTATCTAAACTTTTATATCCTATTCTGTCATCTGAGTATTCTATGAGGAACATAATTTGCAATTTCATGGTACTCACTATAGTGTAACCTGTAATTCTTGGCTTTCTGGACTAAGCCTCCAATGAGCCTGGGACTACACTTCGAAGCATGTTCGTGCAACTCCACTTTGTGTTATTATTCACATTGAGTGAGATGTGGAAGATGATGTACATAAAAAATTTATGCTTTCGTTTCATGAAACTTCATAAGAGGAAGACGATAGATGCAATAAATTTGTTGTTCCATTTTATGAAGCTTCTGAAAAGAAAGATGATAGACATAATAAATCTATCGTAAGTTTTTCCTTAGTTTCGTAATAATTAAATATATGAATTATCAATATTCAAATACTAGTTATTAACATATTATTTGGAATATATTTAGAAAATCAATGATGTTTTAATTAGTTGTGTTCACTTAACTTTTTTTCTAAAATGTGATATGCAGGATAATTAGTGATTTCAATGGATATGATTAAATTAATATATATTTTATATTATAATATGAGGATTATTAATTATAATTATTTTTTTATTTATTAGGTATGTGAAAAAAAATGTTTCTAAGAAAAAAACAAATGATTAATATCAAAAATCATAATTAGTTATTTAATTTTTTATTATTTCTCGTTTTATGATTGAGAATAAATAATAGTGTAATGTTTACTAATCTTAAAGTTTCAAGTTTACAAATTTTGTTAATTATTATTTTACCTTGAATAAAATTTATTATTTATGGTATTTTACATTGAAGTGGTAAACTTTGGCCTTTGTTCCTTTTATGAATGTTACATTCGATTGTAAATATCAATATTTAAAAATCTTTACATTTTCTAATTTATTCAATTGTTTTATAAATTAATTAAAGTTTAATTAATAAAAATCATTTTAAAAATGTATAACATAAAAAATTAATAAAACCCATTTTAAATAAATACAACACAAGAAATTAATATTGGTTAAAAAAGCACAACCTAGTTTAAAACTTTTGAACTGAATTGAGAGAAAAAAACAGGGTTTATAAACTACCAGAAATAGTGGGGTTTTGCAAACTGTCGGAAATAGTGGCAGTTTGTATACTGTCAAAAAATAGTGAAGATTTGCAAATCGTCGAAAATAGCGGGAGTTTACAAATCGTTAGAAGTTTCAGGAGTTTGGAGATCGCTGAAAATAACAAGCATTTGCAAAACCACCAGAAATAGTAAGGGTTTGCAACTGCATTCCAGGGATCACTGAAAATTATCGATAATTTGTTAGCAAAGCTGAATCTTTTGGGAGAAATCCAAACTATGAGTAATGCAATTAGTGAGAGTTAAAATTGCCAAAAATAAATATAACCTACTATATATAATATTTCTTGTAGCGAGTAATGATTATGTTATCAAACACAAAATGATAGTATCACTCAGGATTATAAAAAAAAAAAAAAACAATTGTATTCTAGTAAAGACCTATATAAATGACAAAGTTGATACATGATATTGCATTTCTTGTTTTATTTATAATATATAGATATTTGTGATTTTATTTATGATAGCACATACATTGTTTTTGAATGTTAGGATTTTTTATTGTTAATTCTTGTTATGTAATTGTACATTGTTTATACCTTTCCGATAACACTAGTCCATATTGAACAGTTTGGTCCGAGGAAATTGTAAATTGCTATGTAAGAAGAGAAATATTAAAACAAGTTAAATATTTCAAAGAAAAAAGAAAGTTCTGCATCGGTTAAGGTAAGAACTAAAAATAGGGAGACAATATGTGATGAAATTATTTTAGACTTTTTATGATGGTTTCGGTTCTAATCAACATGGTGAATGAATTTTCTTTGTTGGTTATTTAACAAACATAAAATGTGTGAACTTCTTAATTCATGATAATCAATATAAATTTTATAACTGATACCTAAAGTCTAAAAAACTAAATGTCGATAAAAATATTATGCACATTTATAATTTTATTAAGGGCTAGTTATACTTTTCTAAATGCTTATTTTGTATTATTTTAAAATATTATATTTGGACATATCAAATGAATATTAATTTATAAGAATTAATTTTAAAGTGATTTTAACAAAACTAAAATAGTTTGTAAGACCATGACTGTTGAAAACTGAGAATTGAAAAGGACTGACATAACTGAAAACTATATTGAAACTTACAAATGTAAATTGGAAAAAAGATTGATATATTGAAATTATACATAAAACAAATATAATCAGCGTAAATAAACAGAAATGAAATTAAACTTTGATTCATTTTGGTCTTAAATAAATTTCAATCAAGGATACAAGGATTAATTTCAGAACTCTAGGGATCCTGCTGCTCTCAAAGAAGATAAATGACCTACCAGAACTCACATTACTAATTTCTTTATAAATCTAACGAGGGAATTTTTCTTTGACACAGGCTCTTTTTCTAAGTCATTAGTCATTTGGCTCCTTTTTCAAAGTCATTCGATTCACTACATATCAGATAGACAGTCGTGTTCTTGACTATCAATCTATGAGCAAAATTCACAAAAATCTCCACGTTGTCTCCTGATCCTAAATTTGACCTTATGTCATGCCAATCTTCATCATTAAAGGATATTACTTTGCCATGGTTGTGTATCTGCAATGTGCACTTTGTGTAATTAACAATTAAGACACTTTTAAGACATTCACTTGCCACGATTTCAGAAGTTGATGAATAAACGACACACAAAGCCATTCCCTTCATGCCACGATCTTGAGGTACAGTGAAAGAAACAGAATATCCCTCACCCATATGGGCCAACCAATAAGGATCATTGTCAACGGGGAGAGTACGATCACATGACTCACTGCTTGCAAACACCTGTATCATGCGATAAACAAGGGCAGGTTTACTTCAACAAAAATGTTATACACGATTTAAACAAATCTTGTTAATAGTTTTGTTGTGTACATATTACCAACCTTTCATTAGGGATTTAGAATGCATTTCTATTTTTGTCTCTTATTTATATTTCAACTATCATTGGGAACAAAACAATCATGAAGCTAGTAAAGCAAGAAAGTGAAAATCAATTTGCTAGTACTTAGTATAAGTATAACCACTTGGTTAGTTGATCGATAAAATCAAATACTTTCACATGAAGTCGTGGCGCTATCTAAGCGAAGGGAGTTAAAGTTCAGTATTGTAAGTTTATGTTCTCTCAAATAATAACTAAAATGATGTCGAAGGTAATAAAAAAGGAAAGCTAGAGAAGAACCTTAGGTATGCTATCGCTCACAGTATTGAAGAATTCTCTGTATCTTCCAACACCAATCAGAGAAGACATAAGGTGATGCTTTGAAATTCCTGATTCCGTAATATTTGCACCATATTCGACCAGTATAGTTTTTACATGCTTAGATAGTTGAAACTTGGCGTCACATTGCACCAAAACACTTCGAAGCTTTGCAAGGCTGTTAAGAAATGGTACAATATCATCCACACTCTTATCCTCCATATCCATGAACGAATGAATATAAGATAGGGGATTCATTGTTAGCAACATCCGAGACCGAATGATAGAAGCAAAAAGATTATGTGACAATCCCTCAAATCCACGTAGGGATATATATCCAATGCTTTTTGAGCTTACAATTGAAAAAGGCACTTGTTTCACAACTGTATTTTCAGCAATTAGAGTTATCAAGGATTCCATCCGCAGTATATCTTTTTCCATTAGATCAATCTTCGAACAACCAGATAGAATGAGAATTTTTAAGGATTTCAACTTATATATGTCTCTGGGGAGATTGCTTAGACTTGTACAATCCTTCAAATTTAGCAATGTAAGATAGTAGAGGCATCCAATAGATTGGTGTACTTCGCGCAATCTTGGACAATTTTTGAGAATGAGCTGTTCAAGACTTGGTAGTCCGGAAAAGTTAGGGAGTTCTATCAAGTACTTTGAGTGACTAAGATTAAGGACTTTTAACCATGTCAAAACCTTCAAGACAGTTTTTGATAAAATATTAAAGAAAATGAGAAAACAAAATAGTTATAAGTGGAAACAAATAATAATTTTAAAAGAATATGGCCAGTAATAAAAACCTGGGATTGTTTCCAAAGGAATTGAAGACGACTATATTTTAAGTCAATCGCTATTGCATCATGCAGATAAAAGTCGTCTCCTACCTCTACAGTATAACATCCTACGGTAGGCAATCTCTGAATGACTTTTGCACCGTTAGATGAAAAGAGCTAAGAAAAACAAATATATTACATATGAGAAAGCAACCATTTCCAAAAGAAGTTTCAAAACCATAGGGAAAGGTGTTCTTACCCTATTCTCTGAAAATGCATATTTTGCATTCCTACCAAACAACAGTTGACTGTACTTCCACGGTTCTTCTCTTGAAATTTGAAGAATAATTTCTCTTCCCATTTCTAGTAGCAATGGATGCATTCCTAATTTGTCGTTCTTATTCACTTTTATGAGGCTTCGCTCCATGAGAACTCTAATTCCACTATCAGCGTCTACTCCACAGCCATTTAGGATCTTGGTAGCATAAGCTCTGCCCTTACCAACAAAGGAACGACATATATCGAGGAACAAATCTTTTTCCACTTGATTGCGTAAACCGTCGAAGCTTATTTTCAATATCTGATCAAATTTATGCTCGGGAATATTGCCTAATCTTAACAATACTCTATTCCATTCTTCTGTCGTCCTTTCACGTAAATAAGTTCCAATGACTTCAAGAGTTAGAGGTAGTCCGCCACAATAAGCAACTACTCTTCGTGCAAGAGAACGGTATTCTTCTGTTGGTTTTGCTTCTCTAAATGCGTGCCAACTAAGAAGTTCAAGGGACTCGTTCGCCTTCATTAGCTTTACGTAAAAAACATCATCAACTTGATATCTCATTGCTAGATATTCATCTCTTGTTGTAATGATTATTACAGTCCCTCCTCCGAACCAATGGTAGCATTCCCTTAGTAATGATGCATTAAACTCACGCACATCGTCAAGTACAATGAAAACCCTTTTCCCACAAAGTCTTTCCCGAATCATACTTCTTACCATCTCAATTCTATCCACCTTTGTTTCTAGGAGTTCTGAAAGAAGTTGTTTTAGTGAAAGAATATCCCCTCTTATTCCACTAAATTGTCCAATATTTTCAACGAAACTTTTTTCCTTGAAGGTACCATGAATTTGATGGTAGATGGCTTTGGCAAGGGTGGTTTTACCAGATCCTCCCTGTCCACATATCACTATCCAACAAACTTGCATTGAATTTTTTTTTATAATTCGTATCAGATCGTCCACGTGGGATTGTAATCCAACTGGAAATTTAGTAGCAGACAAGACTGGTAAATTAAGAAGGCTCTTAACAATTTTCTCCACTAGTTCAGCATCACTCCTTCAGGGTCAATAACAATTTTAGAAGAAATCATTTATTAACAAAATTGCAGTACAAACTTAAAATATGGTTATTGAGTGAGTGATTTACCTGTAATTGCTCTCATCCCATCCAAATAAATTTGCAGCTTTGGTGAGTGCGTGGCTCCATCTGGACATGCCATGCTCCATTTCTTGTCCGGAGAATGTTTGGTGAGCAGTTGC
>Ga0209700_109636_pt1 | contig 10942 bp, 4 predicted proteins | sample SiratroredBW_FD_187528 | JGI IMG/M metagenome (GOLD analysis project Ga0209700, IMG submission 187528) | Root nodule microbial communities of legume samples collected from California, USA - Siratro red BW (SPAdes) (version 2) | ecosystem: Host-associated > Plants > Roots > Nodule | place: USA...
GTCCCAACGGAGGCTCACTTGTAAAGCTGAGTGTAACATACCACAGCAAAGGAGATGCTCCACCCAATGAAGATGAGCTCAAAGCTGGCAAAGCCAAGAGTGAAGGTCTTTTCAAGGCCGTTGAGGCATACCTTTTGGCCAATGCTTGAATCATTACCAACGTCTTTGATCACATATACCAGACGACTTTCCTTGTGTCTTTATCTTAAAAGCTGGCTTCCAACCTAAGACTGTGTTTTCTTTGTTTACCGCTGTCATTCTCTCTGAATAAACAATCACAATCTTCTTTCGCGACAGTGTGTCATGGTGTATTATTCTTTCTTGTTTTTCTATTATCACTTTTCTCTTTTTGTGTTTGTCAAATATTGTGACTGCAAAACTTTCAAAACCAAAGAAGATAAATTGTCTATACACGTCAGTTTCAACTATCAACCATTGCGACTCTTTGCTGTATTTGCGAAAATGGATAATGTGGGAGGGAATTATTATAACACTCTCTCATGTTTTCTTGAGTTATAGAAGTTTCGGTCTTTTTTAAAATTTTATGTAATGTTTTAATACATTACATTATTATATATATATATATATATATATATATATATATATATATATTTAAATTTTAAAAACATTATATTTAAACTTTTAATGGAAAAAGTGGTATGTGTAAATAAAATTTACAAAAAATCAGGATATGTTACTCTTATTTTTTTTTGTATTATATAATAACTATTATTTTAGTTTGTGGCTTACATAAATTAAGATTTACTTTTTAAAATAAAATGAATAAATAAATATTTTAACATATAAATTGTATATTAATTTTTATTTTATTTTATTTTCTAAAAATAAATCCTTTTACAATTGGGATAATAGTTTTCAGTCTTCACTGTCATACATTTAATAATATGTTGACATTCTTTATGTAATTAATAAAATAATAATCAAATTATCCCTTTGACGGAATGCCGATAGGCTGTGATATTTTTCTAGACGTCTTCTAATTGCTGTCTCTTTTATAAAAATCTCTTATGGCTGTTGGTTGGAGAAGTTTGAGAGTTTTTAATAACCAGTTTCCAGAAAGTACCTTTACAGAAAAGTAGTATTAAATATATTTATACTAAATTTTTTTCATAATTTTATACCGTATATATCTTCAATAAATGTTTTTTTAAATTAATATTCTAAAATTACTGATTAATATTTTTAAAATTTATTCCTCATATTTATTTATAAATAGTTTTCACTAAAGTTTTCTATGACGTTGTTAATTTAATTTAAATTTTATTAGCCATTTACAAATGATGTAATGATTTTTATTACCTTCATGTAAGATTTGATGGTTTAATAGATTTATTATTATTTAAAAACGACTCCACAACTAATATTGATAATTTCTGTGTAATGAATACTTGGTTCATTAAATATATAAATAGTTAATAAGTATATCAAACTATAGTAAAGAGTAGAATTATTATTTTAAACTTTTAGATATTAAAACTAAATGAGTTTTTTTAATAAAGATAGAAACCAGGATTAATATCAATCTGAAATGAAATTTATTATTTAAAATTAGTTATTATAAATTGAAATATTTATTTATTTTAAAGTGCAAACTAAAATAAGATTTATTTGATACAAAATTGTTCATTCCTACAAATACAGTACACACATACAGTTGCCTTGGTTGAACATGCTGTGTCTTCCATTTAACCTTTTTATTAATATTTCTTGAGGAAGCTTTTTTTTTTTTGAGTTTGAATGATTCAAAATGAGAGTACTTTGACAAACAAATAAAATTAATAGTATCCAACATTAAATAAAAAATTTGGTTGAAATATTATACAAATTATACAAATTATACAAATGGAAAAAGCAATGTTTGAAAATTTAAAATTACTGAAGTAGGGGAAAGAAAGATAACAATGGAAGTGGAAAAAGATCACAATTATTGCTAGAGTATTTGCAAATACATAGATTTAGGTTGTTTAAAAGAAATATCATCTCATGACTTGCGATTAAACTACTTCATATCAAAGTTTATCTTAAAAGCTGGCTTCCAATGTAACACAGTGTTTCCTTTCTTATTCTTATTTTGTCCTTTTGAGAAAGACTTCCAATATCTTTGCATCTCAGTTTATCGATAAATTGTAATAAATCAAAGCAAATTTTAGACCTTTTTAATCCTTTTTAATGTTAACTGCAAGTTTAATTCAATATCGTTTACCTTAAATTAAGATAGTGCAGAAACAGTTTACACAATAAATTGTACATAATTAATCTTCTTATTTAAATTTAGACTAGCTAAATTCATGATTAGATTTAGGTAAGATTTTATTTTATTTTTATCATCTTATAAGATGTGTTTAAGAGTGGCAAGAGGGGGTTTTAAAAATCTTATAAACAACTCTATCCAGTTTTTAATTTGGTTTGACTTTAACTTCAACATCTTTAATTTGAATTTAAATAAAATATTGTTTGGAATAATCTTGAGTAAGACATCTACTAATTTTTGCAAGACATATTTTTGTTGATCTTAATTAGCCAACTTATCTTTAAACTTTAATTTTATCCAATATAATTTTTTATTTCTTAAAACTTTATGTAAATGTAGACAAAAACAACATAGAAAAATGTGTGTCAATCTTCTAAGCCAAAAATGTAATAAATTAAAGTTAAATTAGGTTAATAAACTTTTCACCACTTAATTATTTGACTAAACCTTATGTGAGGAACCACTTTGTGACCACTCTGTCATAAATCATAACTTTTGACTATGACAGATCTATTGTTACGAATTCAAGTGTGACTTTAAATTTTATATTGAATAGAAATGAGAAAGTTAAGTAACATACAAAAAAAAACATAAAAATCTAATGTTTTAAAGTTTTGGATTAAAAATAATGTCATTTCCTTATATGAATGTGACTCTTGTCTCATTCTAGTAAGATCTCTCGAATATTTTTTTCACTTAATTTTCTTAATAAGAGATATCAAAGCTAATGGAGTGATGTAAGACTCTTTAGAATATTTTATTAAGAGTAAGGTATGTGAAGCTAAATTTTAGGATTAGGAATATATATGTTTTAACTAAAATTTTAACAAACAAATTTTGTTTAAGTTAAATTTAAAAAAAAATTGTTAAAGTTAAATTTTAGTTAATATAGTTTATTGTTACTTTTGGAATAGTTATTTGCAATTATATTATTATTGAACTTATATTCTAAACGTTTATATATCTTTTTTAGTGTTTGGTTTATGATGAATATTATTAGTATTGAGTGTGATGTGGTGAAGTGTTCCAACTTTAGCAAATTGTATTATTAATTTTTCTATAAGTAATAAAGAATTTTATAAATAATGGGATACAAATTTTATCTCCACTCATATGTTTATATGTTACAACAAACTCATCCAAAAAAAACTTTCATCTTAAATAAATAAGCCTTATATTTCGATCGAGAAACCAAACAATGATATGCTCTATCTAACTACTACTTACGATAACGAGACCAAGTAAAACCAACAAAACAAAATATTTCATTATATAATATACAACAGTTTTGAAGCTTCCAAAACTTCACATAAAGAAATTATATTGTTAATGTTTTTTGAAATTTATATTTTGTATTTTTGTTCTCGAAATTTCCTTATATTTAACTTTAAAATTTAAATGTTGATGTATGTAAATTTGTTATATTTATTATTTTAGATAAATATTAGAATTTATTTTGTTTGCAATATAGTATGATTGTTGACATTATCTACAGTTATAAGTTAAAATACAAATATATTAAAAAAAATCAACATATTGATTTGGTTACGGTATCTACATCAGCTAAATTGATGCTAAATATGTTTTTTTTTTCTCAAAGGTAAAAACAGTGTATAAGACTCCTTTTGGTTATAGCTTTGCTTGTGGTGGGAGTGGATTAGTTCTTCCTGCATCCTAATAAAATTCTTCCGTAAAAAAATTTATTTCGTAATTATTCTTATATGAGAACTGGATAGATTGTCATTTAAAAAAAATTGACAACCGGATGAGCATGTCATCCGGTTGTTATTTTTTTCAAATGACAACCGGATGACTTATTCATCCTGTTGTTAATTTTTTTTCAAATAACAACTGGATGGGGTGTCATCCGGTTCTCATTTCCAAATCAAAATGATAACCGGATGAAATCCATCTGGTTCTCATGTTCCAAATCGAAAAATTAATTCGTTTTCGATTTTGACTATGATAATCGAATAAGTTTCATCCGGTTATCATTTTAATTTGGAAATGAGAACCGGATGACACTCCCATCCAGTTGTCATTTGAAAAAAAAATTAATAATCAGATCAGCCGTTTATCCGTTTCTCATATAAAGATAATTACGGAATAGATTTTTTTTATTAAGATATAGGAAAAATCTTATTATACTATAAGAATACTCGTCGTAGGAGTGATATAGTATCAATTAGTGTCCGCAACTAATGTTACATACTTTAATTTGTACATCGGTTATGAATCGGTATAGAAATATCTTACTTTCTAAGTTACTAAAATTATATATTTAAATGATGTAATTAAAAGTACAAAATAAGGAATATAAAGTTGTAACTTTAATAAAAAGTTAAATTCTATTAGATATGTTTGATTGAAAAAAATTAAAGAAATAACTAAATTAAAATTGGCATGTTTGAAAAAAAATTATTTTAAAGAAAAAGTAAGATTTATTTTATTATTTTATATATTTTTAATTATTTTCTCTATCTCTTTTAAATTTTCTTTTTCATTTCTTCTTGGTTAAATATCTTTAATTTTCGAATCTGGTTATGAAAACCGCCCAAGTCCAATTGGTCCAAAACAACATCTAGAACGGCGTCTACAAAGCATTCTTCAATTATTCATGGCGGCGAATGGATATTTTTCATGTTTTAACTTTTGTCCAATCCATTAAATGAAAAATGTAGAAATTATAACTAATTATTTTATCATTTTTTTTATTTTTTATAAAGCATTGTCTTTACAATTCTAATCTCTTGGATTTTTTAATTATTATTTAGTCTATCTATTAAAAATATTAATCTCTTAAACATCTTTTTATGTAATCCATAAACTAAAATAATAATTTTATATACTGCTAGTTTAACAGTATACAAATGAGATTTTTCACATTTCGTATTTTATTTTATTTATATTTTAAAATTGAAAAAAATTATCAAATACGAAAAATAACAGCATAATACACTGTAAGTCACTGATCCCTTTTAATAATGACTCACTACGTTACAAACTATTCACTTTTATATATCATAAATATTCATGTTATTTTTTCTTAAAAAATATAAATTCATGAAATATCTCATTCTTACAAATAAAAAATATAAAATGATCTATTCCAGCAAATACAGCAAACAGTCGCCATAGTTGAAATTTAGTTGTACATACATTTATATTCTTTGAATTTGGTCGCAATACCTCACAAACACATCAAATAATAGAATTTAACATTTAAAAAAAGAGAGAGATAATGGAAAAATAAAAAAGAATGATACATGCTCATGTTTTAAGAATTGTTTATTTAGATAAAAAAATTTCTTGTTCTTTGGTAAACAGATGATGGCTCCAACAACCTTGTTTCAGTGTGTCAGCAGCTTCACACTATGCTATGCAAACAAAATCAGACCAAAACTTGTACTTATAAATACATGCCACTCCTCTGCTAAAAACCACACACCACAGCAAAAACATCTTCTCCTTCAATTCTCAATTACATTTCTATCTTCTTAAGGTTCTACCATGGCCGTTTTCACATTCGAGGACCAAACCACTTCTCCTGTGGCTCCTGCTACCCTCTACAACGCTCTTGCTAAGGATGCCGATAACATCATCCCAAAGGCTGTTGATTCCTTCAAGAGTGTTGAAATCGTTGAGGGCAACGGTGGCCCCGGAACCATCAAGAAAATCTCTTTCGTTGAAGGTACTATTTTTATATTCACTCTTTTTCTATATTTTTTCTGTATATGCATTAACAGTATAGCATATCAAATTAATTAACTATGAATTGTGAATGAATGAACGAATGGACAGATGGGAAGGCAAAGTTTGTGCTGCACAAAGTAGAAGCAATAGATGAGGCCAACTTGGGATACAGCTACAGCATAGTTGGAGGTGCTGCCTTGCCAGAGAGTGCAGAGAAGATCACAGTCGACACCAAACTCAATGACGGTCCCAACGGAGGGTCAGTTGTAAAGCTGAGTATAACATACCACAGCAAGGGAGATGTTCCACCCAATGAGGATGAGCTCAAAGCTGGCAAAGCCAAAAGTGAAGGTCTTTTCAAGGCTGTTGAGGCATACCTTTTGGCCAATGCTTGAATCATTACCAGCGTCTGTGATCACATATACCAGAAGACTTTCCTTGTGTGTTTTTCTTAAAAGCTGGCTTCCAACGTAAGACAGTGTTTCCTTTCTTATTTTTATTTGTCCTGTTGGGAAAAACTTCCAATATCTTTGTATCTCAGTTCATCAATAAATTATAATAAATCAAAGCAAATTTTAAATGAAAGCAAATATTAAAGGAAAAGGATGTTTGACGACGGTTGTTATTCCAACCAGTTATCAACGGTGACATAATATGACTTTTGTTATTCCACTCAGTTATCAACCGTGACATAATATGACTTCAATACACGGAAAAGAGCAATTATGGAATTTTAGTTTTATGTGCTCACTAAAATAAAACATTTGAATGAAAGCTTGACGTGGTTTTATGAAAGCATAAGTGTTGTGTGAGCAAGTAGCGATGTGAGAGCGAGAGAAGAAGTGAAAAGTGAAAATCGTTTAGGTGACGATGTGCAGCAGTTTGGTGAAACAAAGAAGTTGGAGAATAATGTAAAAGAGACAGAGAGAGGCAAAGAGACACAGAAAGAGATAGTAGTGATCGAAATATTATACAGATTATACAAGTGGAAAAAACAATGTTTGAGAATTTAAAATTCTTGGGGGAAAGAAAGACCATGGAAATGGAAAAAAGGTCATAATTATTTGCTAGAGTATTTGCAAATATATAGATTTAGATTGTTTAAAAGAAATATCATCTCATGACTTGCAATTAAACTACTTCATATCAAATTTTGTTTTAAAGAAACGATTTTCATTGAAGAGTGTAAAGAATGCATGCCGATAGACATGCCCAGACTTTCCTTGTGTGTTTATCTTAAAAGGTGACTTCCAATGTAACACAGTGTTTCCTTTCTTATTCTTATTTTGTCCTTTTGAGAAAGACTTCCAATATCTTTGTATCTCAGTTTATCGATAAATTATAATAAATGAAAGCAAATTTTAGACCTTTTTAATGTTAACGGCAAGTTTAATTCAATATCGTTTAGTACCTTAAAATAAGATAGGGCAGAAAAAGTTTACATAATAAAAGAAATATATATTTGAAAATTGTACATACTTAATTTTCTTATTTAAATTTAGACTAGCTAAATTCATGATTAGATTCAGGTAAGATTTTATTTCATTTTTATCATTTTATAAGATGTGTTTGAGAGTAGCAAGAGGGGGATTTAAAAATCTTATAAACAACTCTATCCAGTTTTTAATTTGGTTTGACTTTAATTTCAACATCTTTAATTTGAATTTAAATAAAATATTGTTTGGAATAATCTCGAGTAAGAAATCTACTAATCTTGACAAGACATATTTTTGGCGATCTTAATTAGTCAACTTATCTTCAAACTTTAATTTTATCCAATATAGTTTTTTATTTTTTAAAACTTTATGTAAATGTAGACTAACAACGTAGAATAATGTGTGTGAATGTAAGCCGAAAATGTAATAAATTAAAGTTAAATTAGGTTAATAAATTTTCCACCTCTCAATTATTTGATTAAACCTTAATCTTTTATATGAGAGCAATCACTGCGCCGCCATACTGTCATGAATCATAATCTATGACGAACTAATTGGAATTGAGTTTGAATCTATCTCTCATATTTAGAAATGAGAAAGTTAAGTAACATATAAAAAAAAAATTATAAATTTAATATCTTAAGGTTTTGGCTTGAAGGTGATGTCGTTCACTTATGTGGATGTGACTCTTGTCTCATTTTTGTAGATCTTTCCAGTGTCAAGTACAATTTGATCCTTGCATGTCGTTTGTATAACCGAAGACCCACAAATCTAATACCTTAATGTTTCTAGGTTGAAGGTGACGTTATTTCCTAATATAGATTTAGTTTTGTCGGATTATAATTATTTGTTTGTTTTCTTTATTTTTACATATTATTTGTAGAAATATACGTTAGAAATTATCTTCACATAAATACATGTTAGGATTTTATATTAGACAAAAATATATATGTTAATTTTTTCAGGAAAACATTGTTTGTAAAAATTTAAATGTAGGTAAAATACTTTGTTAAGAGTAGGCTATGTCAAGCAAAATTTTAGGATAACACCCTTTAGGAATATATATTTTTGAAATTAAATAAAATTTTAGCAAACAAATTTTGTTTAAGTTAAATTTTAAAAAATTATTAAAGTTAAATTTTAGTTAATATAGTTTATCGGTACTTTTGAAATGGTTATTCAATTACATATGTTTTAAATGTTTATATATATATATATATATATATATTAGTATTTGGTATATGTGAATAGAAACCGAACAATAGTATGCTTTACCCAACTACTACCTACGATAACAAGACCAAAAAACATAAAAGAATTTTTTTTTTTCCATTATATAATATGCAAAAGTTTTGCTGCTCGGAAAGTCTCACATAACATAATTATATATTTTTTTTAAGTTTATATTTTGTATTGTTGTTCTCGAAGTTTCATTATATTTGAGTAATGTTTAAATTATAAATTAATATAGTTTTTTTAGTCCATTTAATGTATATTGTAATTTATTAATGGATTTTTACTTTAGTGTTATTTATATATACAATATCATGAATGAGAAATTCAATTCCTCTCGTATAATCTATTTTACTTCATTTTAAGTATTTAATTCTTTATCAAAATTATTATAATTTTGTTTATTAATTTTTAATAAATTAATTTAGATAAATTTCCTATATTAAGACAGTAAGTAAAAAGAAAAAGAAAATATTGAAGATTTGAATGTGAATCATAGCTAATGTTATTGTTGTTTGTTTTTAAGAAGTAATAACACTTTCCAAATATTAACAAAAATACATTAGAGATTTCAAATATGATATTAAAAAAATAATATTTATTATTCATATTGTAACTTTTCACCAACAAGTCATTGAGAGTAAAAATAATTGATTGTCTTGATTAAACAAGATATTTTTTACGCTTTAGAAAACAGTATTGTTTTATAGTTAGAACCGTATGTAATGTTTAGACACTATTTTGATTAATAGTTACTATATATTAACTTAGTTTTGAATTAACTTTAGCATTTAAATGTTGATGTATGTAAAATTTTGATATTTATTATTTCAGATAAATATTAGAATTTATTTTGTTAGCAATATAGTATGATTGTTGACATTATTTAGTTATAAGTTAAAATAGAATATATTAAAAAAATCAACATATTAATTTGGTTATAGTATCTACATCAGTTAAATTGATGCTAAATATGTTTTTTCTATATTGGTTCACTTCGTAAACAATGTATATGACTCCTTTTGTGTATAACTTTGCTTGTGGTGGGAGAGATATAGTATCAATTACTGTCGGCAACTAATGTTACGTACTTTAATTTGTACATCAGTTATGAATCGATATAGAAATATCTTACTTTCTACATTACTAAAATTATATATTTAAATGATGTAATTAAAAGTACAAAATAACGAATATAAAGTTGTAACTTTAGTAAAAAGTTAAATTCTCTTAGATATGTTTTATTGAAAAAATTAAAGAAATAACTAAATTAAAATTGACATGTTTGAAAAAAAAGTATTTTAAACAAAAAGTAAGATTTATTTTATTATTTTATATATTTTTAATCATTTTCTCTATCTCTTTTAAATTTTCTTCTTCGTTTCTTCTTGGTTAAATATCTTTAATGTTCGAATCTGGTTATGAAAACCGCCGAAGTCCAATTGGTCCAACAACATCTAGAACGGCGTCTACAAAGCATTCTTCAATTATTCATGGCGGCCAATGAATATTTTTCATGTTTTAACTTTCGTCCAATCCATTAAATAAAAAAAATGTGGAAATTATAACTAATTATTTCATCAATTTTTCCAATTTCTATAAAATATTGTCTTTACAATTCTAATTTTTGGATTTTTTAATTATTATTTAGTTTATCTATTAAAAATATTAATCTCTTAAACATCTTTGTATGTAAACCATAAACTAAAATAAGAATTTTATATACTGCTAGTTTAACAGTATACAAATGAGATTTTTCACATTTCGTATTTTATTTTATTTTATTTCTATTTTAAAATTGAAAAAAATATATTAAGTACTAAAAATAACAGCATAATACACTACAAGTCACTGATACATTTTAACAATAAATCAGTACGTTATAAACTACTCACTTTTATATATGATAAATATTCATTTTATTTTCTTAAAAAATATAACTTCACGAAATATCTCATTCTTATAAGTAAAAAAAATATAAAATGATCTATTCGCAAATACAGCAAACAGTCGCCATAGTTGAAATTTAGGTGTACATACATTTATATTCTTTGAATTTGGTCGCAATACCTCACAAACACATAAAAAAATAAATAGTATTCAACATTGAAAAAAAGAGAGAGATAATGGAAAAATAAAAAAGAATGATACATGCTCATGTTTTAAGAATTGTTTATTTAGAAATTTCTTGTTCTTTGGTAAACAGATGATGGCTCCAACAACCTTGTTTCAGTGTGTCAGCAGCTTCACACTATGCTATGCAAACAAAATCAGACCAAAACTTGTACTTATAAATACATGCCACTCC
>Ga0209700_109640_pt1 | contig 10929 bp, 4 predicted proteins | sample SiratroredBW_FD_187528 | JGI IMG/M metagenome (GOLD analysis project Ga0209700, IMG submission 187528) | Root nodule microbial communities of legume samples collected from California, USA - Siratro red BW (SPAdes) (version 2) | ecosystem: Host-associated > Plants > Roots > Nodule | place: USA...
TACCATTCAATCCGTGTTAGCTTCTTCTTTGCACCATGCATATCTATCTTGTTTTTGGCTATTGGAGTTCACCCATCAGTGGCCAAAGACTTGCCCCATGCTCTTTGGTACATTCTAATGATACCAAATCTCTATTGAATTTTGAATTCCAAAAATATTCTTATTAAAAATGACAAAAAAGAGCATATGTTTTCTCTGAGCATAGTGTAATTTGTAAACCGGATGTCACTCATCCGGTTTGCAAATTTTTTTGAAAATGTAAACCAGATGGAGTGGCCGGTTACAAAAATAAATTAATGTAAAACTTAAAGCCTCACCAGCATGAGCACCACCAGCATTATCTCCAGCAACAGGAAGATTGGATGAAGTTGTGTGACTGAGGTTTTAGAATTTGGCAAAAGAAAAAATGCAAAGTCTCTTCATTTGCCTTGGGTAGCAAACACTCTTCATGTAAAATGTTATTAGAAAATGAGGAGAGAAATAAATGTGTAGTGAAACAAGTGAAGACTCTTCATTTTTTCTATTTTTATTCTAATTATATTAATTTTAATTAGGTAGTAACATTAATTTTGAATAAAATTAAATTTAGACATTAATTCAGGAAGATGAACAGTTTGATACAGTAAATATTATATATATATATATATATATATATATATATATATATAATTATATTTATATAATTTATCAAAATGTTAACTCGATGAGATTTCATCGGATCCGGACGAACTCTATTTATATATAATTTTTTCACACTAAAAAAGATGAAGGGTATTATTGAGTTTTGCAATATTAGACTAATATGGAAGTACAGGAAGAATTCGTCGGCTCTCAAAGGTGGTCAATCCAACAAAATTTTGTTGTGGTTTGCTTGGAGCTTCGACGGGCCTAAAAGAAAGGCCGTTTTTTTCTATGTTGTTGGGCTAGCCCGCTACATAGTCTTCTTTGTAATTCTCTCTAAGGACAAATTCTTCCTCCACCCCCATACCCTCTTCCTACACCCCCATATAATTTTTTTATTCCATAACTGCCCTTCATGAAATTACATAAATACCCCTATCTTAATAAAATCCCTCCCCTTCCCAACCGGATGACCAGGCCATCCGGTTTAATTTTTTGAAAATGAGAACCGGATGCACCACCCATCCGGTTCACAATTTCAATTGTAAACCGGATCGCCTAGTCATCCGGTTGTCTATTTTGACAACCGGATGACCAGGCCATCCGGTTTACAGTTTTTTGAAATTGTGAACCGGATGGGGGGTGCATCCGGTTCTCATTTTAAAAAAAAATACAAACCGTCCGGTAAGAGAACCTTCGTCCGGTTTACATAAGCCATTCGTGACTGCCGTTCCTTCGTTATTCAAAATCTTTCAATTAATCCTTCATAGAAGCATTAGGTAACCAATTTATGATGTTTATTAGCAATTAGTAGGTGATATTGATGATTAGAGTAGTTGATTTGGGATTTGGGGGCTGTCGACGGCGAATTTGAGAATTTTCCGATCTGCTGGATTGAGAACCGGATGGAGTCATCCGATTTGTATTTTTTTTTTTTAAATGAGAACCGGATGCACCCCCATCCGGTTCACAATTTCAAAAAACGAAAGAGAAAGTATTTATGTAATTTCATGAAGGGCAGTCGTGGAAAAAAAATTATATGGGGGTGCAGGAAGAAGGTATGGGGTGGAGGAAGAATTTGTCCTCTCTAAGACTTCCCACAAATGAGACCTTCCCAAAAGAGGTGCATCCTGTGTTCTTTCTATTTGTTGCAGCACCTAGTGTTGCTGTCATGGCATGGGCCAACATTCAGGGTTCTTTTGATTATGGACACGGGTTACCTATTTCATTGCCCTCTTCCTTTGTTTCTCTTTGGCACTTTGTTTTTCCTCTCTTTTTGCCCTTCTATATTTGATATATACTATACATGATGTATACAAACTTAGCATTAATCATACTTACACCTTTGCTAGTTTAAAGGTATTGTGCATTTTGTTTTTGAACCTAGGTGATGGACGTGTATCTTTTTTGAAGAAAATGAAACATATTAGGGTTGTGGTTGGAATCCAACCGTTGGATGATAGTATAAAAACCCTATACACTTTTGATGAATAAAATATTTACTTAAATAGGAATAAGGAATAAATTGCACTAGTCTCAAGAGAACTCAACTTAATTAGCCGTTTGAAATATATATGCATAATCATTGTTGTTTAGGTTTCATATATCTGTGTTCTTAAACACGGCCTTGTATAATTTTCGCATGCAACACTTGCTAGATTTCTGACATCAAAATTACATAGTACTTAGTAGTTTCAAAATTCATTAGTGTAACTTTCTATATATATATATATATATATATATATATATATATATATATATATATATATATATATATATTCAACTTTTATTAGTAAGCATAAGAGTTATTTATTAAATTATATCATAAAATCATTTATTCTTTGAATGTCTTTTAATAAAGTTTAAATAGTATTGTTCTGTTTTTCTGAAAACAAATCTCCATCGTAAAGGGTAGTATAGTTTCCAGTCTGTCCAACGACGCAATAATTAATTTAAAAGCTGAAGAATATCAACGAAATCGAAGACACACTAACGGTTGTCTTCATCGACCTTTCACAATGTTTGTTGTACGAGGATTATATTGGACAATCTTAAAATATCATTTCGTGTAATGATGAACAAACAATTTTGACAGAATGAATTCCGTGTCCCCAATGCGAGGAATCCTGACATTCAGAGACGTAAAAATCATAAATCCAAGTATTAATGTGTCGTCACATACTTGTTAACCTTAATAAAATTGAAGATTCATCGTCAAAACTGGAATCATAGGAGAAGGGTCCATAATTATTTGACCAATGCCACCAGAAAGAAAGGAGTATCGTTGCCATGTTAGGCCCCTATCAATGGAAAAGGTTAATGTTCACGTCACATGTCAACAAAATTAACATGAAAACAAAAGTGGTACGTAAATGAAACCCCATCTTGATATTTATTTGTCTGAACTTTTCATTGACCTAAGAATCCTAGGTTGCTATACTTCCATCGTTTTCTTGTCGATCCTATCGAACATCCCACTTATGTTAGTAGCTAAAAGGACTGATAAATGTCACAGGCAAAACAAGAAACGCTTCCAAATCAAAAAAGGTTTGTGTTCACCAAAGGGGTGGCAAATTGATTCCTAGATATTGCACACCTTCCAAGCAAAAACGTGGTTGGTAATTTACCTATCTGATCGAGACTAGTCTATTCTCAAACTCTCTGAGCTCTCTGAGATGTTTAGCCAAAACTATAAAAATGTGTTTCACTCAGGTGTCATGGTGTTGCAGCATATTAATGTATCCTTCTATAAGTCATGTTTTACCATTTCAAGCCTTCATTTCAATAAAGAATGTAAATGTATAAACTCGATTTTGCCTAAGTATTAATCGAAAGTACAAAATGCTAATTAAAGAAAAAAAACGATGGAATTTATTTTGAATATGTGGAAAGAGGCAAATTAGCAGCATTTCAATATGGTGCAACAAACACCACGAAAGGTGAGTGAAACAAGTTCTTAGCGTTTGACTAGTCGATTAGATAGGGTCAATTGGCCACCCCTTTGGCCAACACAATCCTTTTTTGATTTGGAATCCTTTCTTTTTTTATTCCTGCGGTTGCCATTTCTTAGTCCTTTTAGCTAACGTAAGTGGCATGTTCCATAGGATCAAGAAGAAAACTTTGAAACTAGAAAGCTACAGAGATTTTTTGGGTCAATAAAAAGTCAGACACTTGACTCTAAATATCAAATTGGGTTTCATCACTATGATGTACCATTTTCATTTCAGGCTAAAATTGTTGACATGTTAACGTGAACATTAACGTCTCCATTGGTGGCATTCATCAAACTTTTATGGACCTTTCTCCTCTGATTCCAGTTATGGCCATGAATCTTCAATTTCATTGAGCTTGACAAGTATGTGACGACATTAATGATTGGATTTATCTTTGTTTTTTTTGTCTATGAATGTTGGGCTTCTTTGCATTGGGGAAATAGAATTCATTCTGTCCAAATTGTTTGCTCACACGAACTGATATTTTAAGATTTTCCAAGATAATCCTCGTACAACAAACATTGTTAAAGGTCGATGAAGACAACCATGAGTGTGTGTGTTCGATCTCTTTGATTTTCATCAGCTTTTAAAATAATTATTGCGTCGTTGAAAAGACTGGAGACTTATATTTAAAATATTTTTGATATGTATATAATATTTTCTATAATTGAAAAACTAACTACATTTTTCTATAACTTAAAAAAAACATTGTCATGTGAACATAATATTATATATATATATATATATATATATATATATACTATTATATTATTATTTATTTTATATTTTATATAATCTAATAATACCTCATAATTAATACTCAAATAATTAAAATTACATAAAAGAATTTTGAACACGTGAATATATATATATATATATAATTTATTTTTAAATATAATTCATTTTTATAAAAATCAATTAAACTGTTTCTATAAATTGGTTTATAATTTTTTCACGTCGAAGATATTGTATATAGAAGGTAGAAATTAAAGAAAGTTTCATAATAAGTAACACGATAGATCTAATAAATTTGATTTAGGATAAATTTTTAAGAATATCATCTTAGATAGAGTGGTTCCAATATCATGTTAAAATAATAAAAATTAATTTGAACTCAATTTTGCAAAATAAAGCTAGAAATAAGTTACTAACGTATTCACGTAAACATGAACCTTTTTCATGGTGGACCTAATGAAAATGATACTCTATCCGTTTTGTTGGCATTGATGGAATATGAAGGCATGCATTCATGGAGGTATGGAACCTTCCTTCCGAGTCCGTTTTGGCGATGAATCTTCAATTTTCCCTAAGCTTGACAAGTATGTCAAGATAACATTTGAATGTTGCCTGTTCTAAAGCAAAAACATGACTCAAAATTATTAATCACACCAACTTATTTCAAGATTGTTCTATGCAGAGCACGTACTCCTCGTACAAAATCGTATTAAACATTGTTAAACGTCTGAGAAAACCAATCATGAATGTTCGTGTTCGATTTCTTTCATATTTCTATCAGCTTTGTCATTATTAACTCTATGCTTTTTTATATAATAATATTTGATCACTTTCATTTTAAACACTAATAAAACATGACCTTTATTGTCAATTCTAAAAGGTCTTTATCGTCGTGTCCCGAATTGACGTTGATCCAGGAAACATTGAAAATGACGTCGGTTAAACAATCGATGTGAGAAAAATTATCACCACGTCAGTTAAGGCTAGAAAACCGACGTGTTGTATCTACTTTATTACGTTGGTTGGAAGCCCCACAACTGACGTAATAGGGTTGTTTTTTGAGAAAAAAATCATAAAAAAAATTTTAGAATTTTCTACAATTGTTTTGATAAATCTTCAATACATACAAAGAAAAAATACAACAATTTCCAGGATTTTTTGAAAAGTATAAATAGATGAAATAGTAGGTAAAAATCTAAAAAAATGAAAAAAAATACAAAAAAATTAAAAAATAGGGTAAACAATGGAATTTTGGGAAAAAAAATTTTTGAAATCCTCTTCGAGTATGGCCTAGGAGCTTCATTAAGCAATTTCAAAAAATTTCATTTTTCGGAGCGTCTCAATCCGAGCTTTCTATCAAAAGTTATGACTATTTGAAGTTTTTTTGTCCAAAAAATTTTGAAACCCTAAATCTATGATACAAACATCCAGAAAACATTCAAAGCATACAAAGATAAGAAAACATACCTCTTGTAGATAGTGAGAACAAAACCAGTGAACGAAAATCAATCCAAACGAAATCTTTCAAAACCAGAAAATGCAAAAACGGAGTGAATGAAACCACAAAAGACAATAAGAGATGGGGGAGAACAACATGCGAGGGAGAACACCACATACTAGTGAGAACATGAGCAAGAAAGCGAGACAGAATGCAAGAGAGAATGTGTGAGAGAGAAAATAACAATGTGAGCGAGAGAGAACTGTGAAGAAGTAGCGCACACAAGAGTGAAAATGAAAGAGGGAGGCAAAGTGTAAAAGTAAAAACAGTGAAGCTGGAAGCACCACGTCGGTTCTGGGCTTCTAACCGACGTGGTGCATGGCCTGAAATCCCCAATTTTAATTATGACAGCCCACCATGTCGGTTAGAAGTCCATAACCGACATGGTGAAAACCCTAATTTCACCCAGCTTTTTTCCTTAATTTACTCAGCCTGACCATTATATCGGTTAGAGTTCCATAACCGACATCATGGTTGGACATACCATGTCGATTTGTAGCTCTTAACTGACACGGTGCTCACCCGCTATTTGAAAATTTTTATTTTTTACTGATATATCCATGATGGTTGTTTTGTTTAATCGACATTGTGTACATATCACAACGTCGGTTTTGGTCTAACCGACATTATGAATGTTGATTTATTTACAAAGATGTCACCGCGTTTTTGATAACGTCGACTTTTGGTTTAATCGACATTATATTGACAATATAGAAACCTTTTTTCTACTAGTAAAAAGAAAAGTATGAAAATGTTGGTATCATAGAACTTTACTTTAGAATTTATTTTTTATTATAAAAGTGACGCCGTATATTTTTAGTATACAAACCAGAATTATTATTATTTTTATTTCTACTTATTTAGAGTATGAGAAAAAAAACTAAGATAGAAAATAGTATTTTCTTATTTGTAAGAAAGAGTATCATTAAATGTTAAAAAAAAAGTATTATTAAATATTTAAGAAAGATGTAATGTTAACAAAACTATCAAATTGTTCTGGCATGAATGTAGGCAGTGATTGATAATAATTTGATGGATCTTCAAATTCTTTTCAAAAGATCAAATCAATGCAATAAAAACTACATATGGATTGGAATATAATCTCTCTCTTTTGAATTAACAACTCTCTAGTTTCTTTAAAACTTACAATTTTATGAATAACCACTTGTACTACATTTATCTTTCCATAAACTCCAAACCATCTTAAATACTAAATACTTTGTCACTTGCTTTTGAGATGTCAAAGGTATTCAATGAGTAAAGAAAATAGTCCTTTTAGAACTATTGAACAAAAAAGTTACAAAAGATGTCTTTTCTTATCCATTCATTTATCAAATTAATCAAAAACATAATTGTGTAAACTGTTCTATTTGTCTCACCTTTAAATTCTTGGATTCAACTCTTATCTTATTCTTTTTTTTATCTGTCTGGTATTCTTCTATCAATTTTTTAAATAAATGGTATTAGAGTTGATTAGGTATCCAAATGTCTTGATTTTCCTAATAACCTATGCATTATTTTTTCAAGAGTTGAAACATCTCTTTTATTCCTCATTAATTTGATTCTTTTAGCCGATAAAAAGAAATGATTGGTATTCGTCGAGGTTTAACCATGTTTGATATGATTTTGTACGAGTACCCGCTATGCATTGAACAGTCATTTCAAACAGTCTTGAAATGAGTTGGTGTGATTAATAATTTTGAGTCAGGCTTGATATAACAGTCAATATCCAAATGTTATCGTGACATACTTGTCAAGCTTAGGGAAAATTGAAGATTACCTCCATGACTGCATGCCTTCACATTCGATCAATGCCAACAAAATGGAAAAGAGTGTCATTTTCATTAGGTCCATATGCTAGTAGTTTTATTGACCATGACATTAAAGAGATGAAACCTCTGAATTGATGTTGTAAAGTTTGATTGGAGCTAAATTTCATTATTTTGATATCACTATTTTAATAAATTAATTTTTTTCATATGAAATAAAATCTTACAAGTATACCAGTCTAGTTTACAGAATTCTTGATAAATTTACATAAATTCTTGAGTTTGATAACTTTGTTAACATTCAATCCCTAAATTTTAAATATTTGAACATCAGCACGACATATCTCCTTTGCTTTGCTTTTGCTTTCCTTCTACATGGAACATGTTTAGATATTTTATCCCCTGTATAATATGTGACTTGTTATTTCTTATTTATAATAATAATAATAATAATAATAATAATAATAATAATAATAATAATAATAATGTATTGATGCAATTAATTATAGTTATTATAGACATTGATAATGTTAATATTTTGATATGTTAGAATTTCATAATCTAAGATATCAGGGAAAAGGATTTGGTCAGTTAAGGATGATTAATCATTAAAAAGAAAATGTCAAGAATTTTTTTCTAAGTTGAAAAGGGTTGATTCGAGGTATCAATACTTTGAGAATGAAAAATATGAAGATAAAATTTATGAGTTATTAAAAGTTAAAGATCGATTTAGTTAAAATAAGAGAGGAGTCTACAAATGGAGTGGTTAATTCCCTGATAAGAAATATTTTTTTTTCAAAAGAAGAAATAAACTTTAATCATATCAAATATTTTATGTATATTAGATAATAAATTGCATAGTATTTTGTTATTATGTTATGTTTGATATGAATTAAATAATGCATATATATATATATATATATATATATATATATATATATATATATATATATATATTATTATGTTGGAATGGTAATATTTGTTTTAAGTTATAAAAAAATGTAGTTAGCTGTTTTATTATAAAAAAATATATACATATAAAAAATATTTTAAACATAAGATAAGTCTCAAGTGTTTCAAAATTTTTTTGAATATAAGTCTCAAGTGTTTTCAACGACGCAATAATTAATTTAAAAGCTGATGAAAATCAAAGAGATCGAACACACACATACACTAGTTATGCTTGTCTATATCTTGTACGAGGATTATCTTGGACAATCTTATAATGTAATTTGGATAAAGAATTCCATTTCCCATTGCGAGGAAGCCTAACATTCAGAGACGTAAAAATGATAAATCCAATCATTCCTCGCCAAAACTGGAATCATAGGAGAAGGGTCCATAATTATTTGATGAATGCCACCAGAAACAAAGGAGTATGGTGTCATGTTAGGGCCCATGTCCATGGAAAAGTTAATATTCACGTCAAGATATCAACAATTTTAACATGAAATGAAAATGGTACATCATAGTGATGATATTTAAGTGTCTGACTTTTTATTGACGCAAAAAAATCTCTGTTGCTTTCTGGTTTCAACGTTTTCTTCTTGATCCTATCGAACATGTCAGTTATTTTAGCTAAAGGGACTAAGAAATGGCAACCAAATCAAAAAAGGATTGTGTTGGCCAAAGGGGTGGCCAATTGATTCCTAGTTCATTCCGAGACCTTTTGTTGTCCATTTTCTTTGGTATTTCTCCACAAATTTGGATTATGAAAAAGCATACAAATTGTTTAAATGAAACAAACGTGTCCCTATCCAATGGAGAAGGCAGTTGTATGTAGCTTGTGTGGTATAACTGGGAATAATATTGTCGACGATGCAGCCTCATCTGAGACTAGTCTATTCTCAACCTTATTGAGCTATGAGATGTTTAGCCAAAAGCTTAAAAACTTGTTTCACTCACCTATCATGCTGTTGCACCATATTGAAATGCTGCTACTTTGCCTCTTTCCACATATTTGAAATAAATTCCATCGTTTTTTCTTTAATTAGCATTTGTGCTTTCGATTAATACTTAAACAAAATCGAGTTTATACATTTATATTCTTTATTTCCTTTTCTTATTATTAATTAAGGATTTCTTCAAACCAAATTACCTTTTGTTTTTTACTTTAAATAATAGCAATAGTTTCAATCCAAATATTAACACTTCAGATCTCATTATTCGTTTTGATTTACTTTAGAAGTATAACTCAATAGAAACACGTATTCAAATTTATCTTTATCGGTATTTGCACAACCGGCATACAATATCTAGAGAAATGAAATAATGACGATGCTGGAAAGATCTTGTAAGAATGAGAATTGAGTCAAACCACGTAAGAAAATGATGACGTCACATTCAACCCAAAACCTTAAGGCATTAGGTTTTTAGGTTTTCTTTCTTATATGTTGTTTAACTTTCTCATTTTTATTCAATGTAAGACATAGACTCAAACTTTTGAATACCCAACAACTTTCACATTGATACACTCCCCCTCGAGCAGAAATATTTTCAAACATGAGTATCTCACTCACAAACGATCCTCACTTGTACTGTCATTTATACACTTAAACAGATACGCTTGCCTGAAATCTCCGTTAGGAAAACTTTTGGACCACGTAAGGAAATGACACCATTCTCAACCTAAAACCTTAAGATATTAGATTTGTGGATTTTCGATGTTACTCAACTTTTTCATTTCTATACAATGTAGGACATAACTCACTTGGATACCAACACACAACTCTACCAACCATTTCACAATTAGCTTTTAAATTAACTTTTAAAAATAATATAGTTATTGTGAAAATAAATAACAAACCTTAAACCTAATATGTATTAATATAATTCAACAAAGAAATTATCTAAATTTATATGTGCGCTATCCACAATAATTAGTCACAACTAATGCTTTGATCAATTTTAAAATCTCTAAACGTAACAAATTTAAAAGTCAATGACAATTACCGTTCTATTATATAATAAAGATTAAGATAATATATATTTTATGATTTCTTATCAAGAAAACCATTACATCCTGGGACTTTAAGTAATACTTGAGTATATAAGGTAACATAAGAAATACAACAAATTACATGACTTTTACTAATGCAAAAATAAACAAATTAAGACTGTTTTTACTGACAACTTTATAGTCATCATCAACGAGAGATGCACATTAGCTATTTTGTAAATAAATGTAACTTTATGATGACGGTTGACAAAAATCTGTTACTAAAAGTTCGAAAACGATAATGATTAGTTTATGTTAGTTTTTTTTTTTTTTTTTTAAGAAATTTTTTATTTTTTATTTTTTTTTATTTTTTTT
>Ga0209700_109641_pt1 | contig 10926 bp, 6 predicted proteins | sample SiratroredBW_FD_187528 | JGI IMG/M metagenome (GOLD analysis project Ga0209700, IMG submission 187528) | Root nodule microbial communities of legume samples collected from California, USA - Siratro red BW (SPAdes) (version 2) | ecosystem: Host-associated > Plants > Roots > Nodule | place: USA...
CAGTTCACTGTCTGTTTCTGAATTTTAATCTGGTTTTCAGTACACTGGTTTTCCAGATTTCATATTTGTCTGCAGTGCACTGATTCTGTTTGATTGATTTTATATTTGTTAATTGTTTGAACCTCTGTAGATTGCATTCTAAGTTTCTTTAAAGAATTTGTATTCTCACATTGAAAAGCAAGTTTGCGAAAAGACTTGAAAAGGGTTCAATTCACCCCCCCTCTTGAACTTAGGCCAAATACTTACTTTAACACTTATAATTTTAGAGATTAAATCATAGGTATTTATACAATATATTTTAGGAAGATTATAGGAAAAAATGTAGTTTAGCTTATTTGTAATAAAAGTAAGATATATTATAATGTGTTTGTATGCTTTTGCTACATTAATTTTATTTGTGTTAAGTATTATTCATGTACACATTGAGCAAACTTTAGTTCCTGTTTGAGATTTAGTACAAATGATTAAACATTAATCATTTGCATTAAATCTTGAATTATTCGATTGGACATTTTGGAAAAAATATTTTTCGTAATTTATTAATACATACACATTGTAAGTCTATGCTTAAATTTGATAAAATTTTGGTTCAAAAAATTTAGGTTGTTCTCGAGTACATATTTGATTGTGGTGACTACTTTCATTTCATGTAGTTTGAAGACCAAAGTGAAATGTTGTCAGAATTTTATCAAATTTAAGATAATAAATTTTGCCTGTGTACATATTACCCAATGATGAAAAATATTTTCTCAAATGGGTAAGGGCTCACCTTTGATTACAAAAGTGAGAATTTAATATGACATCATTAATGATGATAAAGTTTGTAATGTACTTAGTTATAGATCAAAGTTAGATCAATGCACGTTGCCTTAGTATGTGTATGAAAAAGGAGTTGATAAATTCTTACAATTTGCTCACCAGAATCAAAAATTTATTAATGAGGCATATTATTATCCTTGTGTTCATTGTATAAATGAAAATCTAGGAGAAATATGTGATCACTTATTCTTCTTTAATATAGTGAAGAGTTATACAATATAACATTGGCATGAAAAAATATTAGACATTTATACTATGTTAGAAACAATAGAAAATTTTGAAAAAAAAAAATGAGTGACCATTTAGAGGACATGATACATGATGTGGTGAATTTTTTTTTTTAGAAAAACTCATGTATAATTCTTTAAAATCTAATTTAAAACAACAATTTTACATGGGATGGAGTAACTTTAAGGAATTGTTCTCAAATTTAAAATTGTTGTGTTTAAATGCATGAAATGGAAAGAGTAATACAAGTTTCACCCAATTGTGTTGGAGTTATAGAACGAAATACTTCTAAAAGAGAACATGTTTCCTAATCGTGTAAGATGGAGAAAATGTTCGATGAATTTGAAGTATAAAAGATACATACATATCTTAACGAGTGTGAATGATTATGAAATGAGTTTGTTACTTGAGGGTGGTTACGAGGCTTTTAAGATTGCACATTTAAGATTGCTTATGTGCAGATTGCTCAAAAAATTATAACTAATAATACGGATACTACATTGTGATTTCCCTTACGTTCCGAGGTGAAATACTTATGTTCATGCTTAATTATTATTTATATGTTGTAGGATTTCTTAGTTAAGCAGGCCCACAATCACCCAAGGTAGCTGAAATATCAAATTGATTTGCCTATTTGAACCTCGCTGCGCGCGTTCTATGATTGTGGAATGATTTACAGCTTTGAATGTCTCCACAGAGAGACCAGAATCGGAAAAATAAAAAGAATTTAGTGTGAAGAAATCCAGAGACAAAGTTTCATCATCTTGTTTCACACCACTTCAATTCGTAACCAGAGATATACAACAAAATTCCAGTTTTCATATGAGCTAAGCAAAAGGCTCACTTATTGAAATTAGCTCACGGGCGATAAAAAAAAGAGCACGGAGCTAATTTCACATATGTAAAACCTGACCAAAACCAATGTGACATGTTACAGTATTTAGTATTTACAGAACAAAAAAGGCTTACGCGTATTCACAGAGGGAGAAGGGGTTGGTTCCATTCTAGTTTGCAACTCATGAATCAGAAGAATTATCACCAAACGTGAAGCGATCGTTCCTGCGGAGGAGAGGAGGCCTTGAGTCCAGAAGTTCTAGTCTCGTGGAAGTCCTGTATAACTTTAATCAGGAACCGCGCTTTCTTTGCGCCCTGACTACTCCCACCCGTCACAAGCGAATAAAGCGATGGCATCACCGACGGGTCGTTCGCCAGAACCGCCACCACCTCCGCCCCAACATTGACGCAAAGCGACAACAAAATCGAAGCAGAGTGCTCTTTCCCCACGCGTGACGTCACAGATCGCAGCATTCCTGTAATCAACGCCAACGCCGAACCTTCAAATATCGCACGCGCCCCGTCAGCATTCTCAGCCAGCGCTGCAAGAACAGCCAATGATTCAGTCACAAGCTCCTCCTTATCCGAAGAAGCCAAAATGTCTAGCAGCGCAGGAACCGCACCAGCAGCGACCACTCTTTGGTGATTCCTAGGAAGCAAGAGCAACCCGAAAATCGCAACCACAGCGTTCTTTCTCCCGCAGGTTGTTCCTTCCTTAACTAATTCCACCAAAGCCGGAATCACCTCGGGGTTCTCACCTATTATTTTCCGGTACTCTTTCACCGAAGATAGATAAAACATGATAGCAGCAGCTACTTGACGAACTTCCAGGCTAACTCCGTTCTTCAATACGGAGAGAATTACGGTTAGGCCCCCACTGGTTATGATATTTTCTGGTCCATTCGGATGTTTAGAGAGCTTCAATAGAGCGGAGATTACGTTCTCTTGAGTTGATTTATCGTTAGACGCAGAGGCTAAAAGTTCTAGCAGTGGAGGCACTGTTCCCACTTCAATCAAACAAGCCCTATTGAAAATGCTGGTCCTAGCAAGCACGCGAATCTCGTACGCGGCCTTCTGCTTCTGCTCTTGCGTTCCGAACGCCAGCCTTCGCGTCAGGAACCACGCCAGGAATTGCACGGCGTGCGCCGCCGTGGGACTCCCTGCGACGAGGTTGCGGTTACGGTTAGTTGGGCTGTTGAGTGAAATGCCGTTGTCGGCGCAGAACTGCTGGATGAGCCTCTTGAGAGTTGTGTTGGGAACCAACTCTGTGTTTGTTAGCTTCTCCCCTGTTTTGGGACACGTGGTGTTCCCAGCTTTGAGCCATTTCTGAATGGAGGTTCGGTCGTAGGTTTGACCCGTTGACACCGTCACCGGATCCGTCATCAACTCGAGGGAAATCGGGCAGCGGAAATCTTCCGGATTAACAGACGTTAGTAATGTTAACGTTAACGGAGTCATCTCGGTGCTGCACCTCCCTTCGGATTGATTGGTGTCTTCCATCGTTTCGAAAATGACACCTCTGCAGTAACTTAAGAACCCTACCAAGCTACTGAGCAACGGAACCTCTCGCTCGTCACGATCGCGACACTCTAAGCCGATTTCTTCCTCTAGGAAATTAATCTCTTTATGGCAATCGGTCCAGGTTCTAATTTGGAGGTACTCCATGATTCCCTGCATGGAGCTGAGTTCAGGTTCGGTTCCCCTCGCGAACAGGCGCAGAACAGCTTGGAGAGTTTTGCAAGCACGCGCGTCGCTGGGGTCCACTTCGAACTTGGCTTTGCGCGCTTGCCTCGTGACTAACTCCGCCAATTCCCTCACTTCGGCGCACACGTCGAACTCTTGAAGAGGCAAAACGTCGAGGGAGGTGGCGACGGCGCGAATGAGGCCGCGGAACTGGGATGCTACGTGTTGCGTTTTGGCAAGCATTAAAAGGCGCGCACCTTGGAGTGTGCAATCTTGCATCAAGAAGTGGATCTTTTGCAAGGCGAAGTGGAGTTCCGCGAGGCAGAGAATGGTGGAGTGAGGGATTGATAATCCCCGGTCTCGAATTTCTAGAAGGAGAACTAAGAGTATGCCGATTTGGCGAATGGTTTCTCGTGCGTTGCGACGTTGGGTAGGGAATAATTGAGGTTGAAAATTGCATACGGATTGGGAGAGAGTGATGAGAGAGGCGAGAAGTGTGGGCGGAGATATGTCGTCGCAAGGATGAACCGCTGGGAATGATAGGATGCGGCGATCCCTTGGAGTCATTGGAGTGAAGGAATGAAAGAAGAGAAGAGAAGAGATGTAAGTTTGTGTTTGTCTGGACTTGGAATTGAATAGGCATAGGTGTTGGTAGTTGGAAGCAAGCAGTTATTATAGGAAGAGGAAGTTGTGTTGTGCTGAGTGGAGAATCTTCTGGACACGTGGCGCTGCATCTAAGAAGGGGATTATGACTTGTCTGGGACTGGAGGGAAGGAGGGAAGATTCGTTTGATTAATAGGATTGGGACACGTGGTACTGTAAGATTGTTGATTTTTTCTTTTTTAACTTCAATGCAGTATTATTATTTTATTGATGTGCTTTGGATGTTCCTTGCGAGAGGGAAGGTAAGGGAGCAAATGGGTAAGTGGATTTAGATTTAGTTACAGTGTGCTTGAAGTGATAGGCGGTGGGTCCCATTAACCGCCCTAACCTGACCGACAGGTGGATAAACCATGCGCCGACGTGTGCTCCGGAGAAATCTAAAGCTGCTGACTAGAATAATCAAAATCGCGTAACAAATTTATTTCTTTTGCTGACTAGTTCAATCTCAAATAACCTTCATTCTCATTTTCCACTCAGTAATAGTCTTCTTCTTTATATATATATAAAATATCAATATTTTTTTTTTACGAAAAGAGAATCTTATTTTATTATAAATGATATTTTTTTTCTCTCGAATATTTTACGTTACTAAAATTTAAAATTTTTAACTGAATTCAAACATTGATTAGGACTCCTTTTTTAAAAAATTGCTTAAATGCTTGTAATTTACTTTTGCCATACTACTTTTAGAGTCTATGTAAGCTATAATATTTTAAAAGATACAATGTCAAAAAGTAAATAATGTGAAAAAAAAAGTAAGAACAATAATAAAATAATATAAGTTATTATTTATAAATATATTAAAATAAAATTATATGTAACAAATTTATTTATTATATAAAATCAGAAAAATTACGTAATTAAATTATACATTTACAAATAATTTAATTATTTTAATTTAAAATATTTTACATTGATCAATCATGATATCAGTAAATTAATAAGAGTTAAATGGTAAGACAAGTATTCTTATTCATTTGTTAACTAGCTTAGGCCTAAATCCATGTACTTTCTGGCATTTGAACCTTTTCCTAATCGATCTATCACTAATTAAAAGGGATCTTTTTCGTAAGAACGATCGAATTTTTTTTTTCTTAAGATATTTTCTTTATAATATCTCACATCATATCAAACGTGGCACGTAATATCCCATATTTATTACAAAAATAGTAAGAGCGAATTATCCTATATATTGTTATTATTCTTAGGAAAGTTAAACTTTTATTAAGGAATCGTGACGTACAAAAACTTACACTTTGACATTTGAATGTTTTGATCGGATAATATGAGAATCTTGTTAGACGAAATTGATCTCTTTACGATCAACATTGACCAAAGAGTATTTACATGTCTCATACTAGAATTTTTTTCTAATATACGATCTCGCATTTTCGACGTGATATGGCAAAGGAACCTTTATGAGTTATTTCTTTTTTAATAGGTACAGTTCTGAAAAGCATTTTTTACCTCGTCCAAGAAACAATCAAAAAGTGTAGAAATAAGTTGAAAAAAATCTAAGATAACCCCTATCGGGAAGTAAAAATCTTCGTAAGTACAGCACCAAAAATTCGTCTCGCGAGAACGTAAAAATATTTCGTTCAAAATATCTCCTTTTGTGTACTGATCCCGAACATTAGTTTTAAATTTCTTTAACTATGCTTGTGCATGTGTTATACATATCAGTTATTTAAATTAATTTGGCAATTTCTTATTAGTTATATGTTTTAAAAAAGTTGATACAAAATCGAGGTTAAGCAATGTCGCAGAAGACAAAAACGAACGCATCCACAAGCACGTCGGACGAAAACGGTGGACTTGTCTGTACTTGGCACGAGATTTGAGACAGTCTCGGGAGGGGACATTTATAGCATAATAAAACTAAATTATCTAACAATTTCTTTACAAATATAATAAGATTTGAATATGTTATTAAAAGAAAAGTATCTTAGTACATGAAAATGGTATCTTTTCCATGTCGAGTTATATTTATGAAAAGATTGTTGAATTTGGAAGAAATTATATGGCTACAAATGTCTAGTTAAAATAAAAATTCATATGCAAAGCTGAATTCTTTCCTGAATGGTAGTTTATTTTTTTATATTTTTATAAGGTTAAATACTTTCAAAATTAGGTAAAGAGAATAAATAATTTAGAAGGTTAAGAACATCGTTTCTTCAACTCTAGGGCATGGTGAAACATGAATGAATGCATATGGGTCCTTATTAGGTGCGTAACTTCACGTATCCAAATCCTGTGTTTTCCCACAGCTGATCTTATTTGTGGTCACAGATTCATGCAATGGCTTCTTCAATTAGTCGCTAATCCAATTATGATATGTGACCAAACCATCCAAGCCTTAACGTGGACCAATCACGCTATGCCTAATATAACGCGTTTCCTTTCTATATCACAATTATTTAACCCAAAAAATAATACCATCTAAGTACAATATGAGAAGGAAAAGTGTTAGCCATAGCAAATCCGAATTAAAATAAAGAGAGAAAGTAAAAAGTCATTGGGGAGAAAATGACAATGCTTTCAACTAAAATTTATTCTACTTTTTTATACATCTTCTCAAAACCAAATAAAAACACTTTGATTCGACATGTGCTAGCTGGGGAGCTATCATTTGAAAGGTAATAACTAAATATGATGATACCTATACCTAGAAATCGAGGTTAAGCAGGGCAAAGTGGCTTCTTTTAATTTGTTAAAGGACTTACGTGGTTTATATATGTGAATAGACAAATTTATTAGTTTATTTAGAAATCTTTGTTTGTCCTTTCAAAGTATTGCTGTCGTATAACGAATACACACATGCTATTGTATTCGTGCTTGGGTATTGGAAAATCACTAACTATTATGAAGTAGTGTCGCTCTCATATTAGGCATAATCTACGCGTTCATCATAATAATTATAATAAGACGTAACTGCATCCTTTGATTCTTGGGTTGCCACGACGACACGAAATTGGATAATAATATAGAAGAAACAACTACTACCATTTCACACTTAGACACTTAGCCAAACTTTTAAACTTTTAGATTCATCACGATTGCTAGAGTTCAGGTACTATGTGCCTGCCTAATGTTTTTCTAACAAAATTTAGAGCGCATTAACAACTTACGTACAAATTTAAGACAAAAACACTATCTCATTTGTTTTAGGAAATAAATAAATAATGTATATCCCCCTTCCTTATCTCCCACCTACCATCATCTTACCCTATGTCATGTCTTTTTCTTTTGGTGTGTTAGACTCAAACCGATAGGCCCATTTAACGACTTTAAAACGATGCAATAAGAGAGTGAAAATGATGTATAAGAAAATATGATTTTATTTTTTTTCTTTTAAAATTAAATATTAAATTATTATAATATTTTAAAATGAATTTAATTAAGAAATTAAAATACAAACATTGTAATTTTTAAAATCTTGGTATAAATTACCCATGCACTCCCATTATTATATTAGCTATCCTAAAAAAACGCTCCTTGGATATGTCCGTCAAACATGTGTGTAAAACATTTTAAGATAAATAGTTACTGCTAAGATTTTGCACAATTACTGATTAAGTTAATAAAGAATATAAACTTTAAGATAGTATAACTACATTTGAATAGATAATTATCTTACCTTATAATTAGATTTTTAATTTGATGAAAATTCAATTCAAGGGAAAAATATAATGGAGAACTGTTGAGGTATATCATCAGGCTTCAAAGTGAAGGATGAAGGATTTTATGTGGAATATTTTATGAGAATAATTGCGATTGGGATGTTGATTATTGTGGAACCTCATTGATTGGTTTGTTTTTGTTTTTGGTGGAAGTCAAAGTTCAAAGCAGGAAGAAGGTAGGAAGGTGGCTTGTTGAACCACAAACGCAAAGCAATGGGCCTAATTGTCGCATGGGAGTGCCAGATATTTATTTGGATCAAAACAAAATATGTTTGTTGTATATCTAAAATTTTTAAGATATTAAATATTCAGACATTATTGGTATCTCTAAAATTTAAAGATAATTTCGTTAAGATATTTTTTAATTATAAATATAGATAAACATTCATCTACTTCACGCTACTAATATAATAATATTCATTTAATGAAATCAAATTAAATCGAAATGACTTTTAATTATAAAATTTGTGTTAAACTTATGTTTGCCGTCATTATTAACATACACTTTAAAGTATATTTAAATTTTATAAAAAGAAATATAATATAAAATTTATTTAAGAGCGTATTTAATATTCTAGAAATTTTACAAAGAAACGAAATATATTTTACAGATAATTATATCAAGGTTTTTTTATACTTCTAAATTTTATTGAACTATTTTCCTTCCTTTAAGGATATTAAAATAATTTTTTAAATATTTATTTTAGATTAAAAGGATGCCCCAAAAAATAATTTTGGTAAAATCTGGCCTCTTACACTTATACTAAAATGATTGTTAAATGTAATTAAGAAAAGACTATTAAATACTGTTTTGAATAAAATAAAATGATATTAAAAAATGTGAAATTAGAGGAAGTTTTTATCAATATCAAAGGATATAATTATATAATTATAATTTTAGATTTTTTTAAATCATTAACTTTTTATTAAACTTTTTAACATCTTTATTTATTGGTAAAAGTTGCATGTTTTTTTATTTAAATTAGTCATTTTATTTAAATGAGTTAATAAATTAAGTATTGATTTTTTTTTTGTTTTTATAAATTTAATTTTTTTAATTCTTAATTTAAACTATTATTTAAATTTTCGTAAATATGTTTTTTACAATTCTACCTTTGTGTAATTTTTATATAATATATAATGAAACATTACTTATTTCAATTTATAATGTTAAATTTTTAATTATCTGAACTGTATAAAAAATTATAAATAAGTTAATAAATACTAAAATAGTGAAATAATTAATTTTCTATATAAAGTTGAAATAAATAATGTCAAAGGTGATTTTAATAACAATAACATCTTATCTTTTGATGTCAATACATATTTTTTTTAAGATGTCTAAAAATAAGTTATTTTTTCACTTTAAGAATAGACAATACAATGAGTGATTACAATTTGACTATATTTTTTTATTAATTAAAATTATATATTTTACTTTACTACTTATTGATTCACTAAGATTTCAAACCAATCTCTTTTTCTAATTATGCTTCAAACATTTTATGTCAAGATACTAACAACTTATTTAGCTTTTAAGTGATTGTAGTCATTAAGAGAGTTTTAAATCTTCATCTTTCTCTTCTCAAGACATTTGAATTTCATCTATCCTAGGATTAGGATATCAATAATTTTTAGTCTAATGACCGAACTTATTAAAACTTTAGCACATATCATTGATATTACATTTTTTTTTTTACATTCAATGTTCTTTCTAGTATCTTGAACCTCATTTTCTTCTTGAACCAGATTTCCTTCAACTATACCTAAATCATGCCTCAATCTATCTTTATTTTTAGTTACATTGAATTGAAAGGCTTGATCATCTTCATGTGATTTTAAAGAATCTTGAAGTTCCTTTAAGACTCAACTCATAAGATTCTTTGCCTCCTTGATCACATTACTATACAATCAAACTTCACAAATAATGTACACAACCCATTTTCAATCATTTGCAATGCAACTAGTTTATTTCTCAAGTTCCTTCATCGTGTTGACAATGGTTTTGAACATAGATAATACACTTAACTACTGTAGCATTATTCTCCATCAATAAAAGCTCATAAGGTTATAGTATAATATTTGAAGTTTTACCTTCTTAGTAGCACCACCATGCACTTTCTCAAGAATCTCTCATACCTTTTTGGTATTTAAACTTCTGAGATCCTTGGACAAAGCCTTGCAATCTTTCTCCATTTTTCCTGATCACATCCATCCATGCCTTCAACCTATTTATTCTAACAACATCATAAATTGGAAGATTCGTGGGAGTAGAACTTGATATTGTCATTAGTACAAAAAAGCACATTCTACGTAGGATAATACGTTAGTTAAAATGAAACCGACGTAAACAAAAACATGATGGCATTTTTGTAAATATTTGAAGAGATATAATGTCGGTTAACTCAAACCCGATATAATATATCATATTCTACGTCGGTTTCCACTCATAACTGACGTAAAAAGTTTCATATTATGTCGGTTCCATCTTATAACCGACATAGTATCCACCTCTTAAATTGTTTTAGTTTAGTATATGAGATCGGTTTTTATTTTTCAACCGACATAGTGGTGTACATTTTACGTCGGTTGCATAACCAATGTTATATGTCCAAGACTTTCTACGTTACTTTGATCTACATCAGTTCTTAATCTGACATAAAATGTCTTTCAAAACTGACATAGAAAGTCATTTTTCTACTGGTGTGTTTATATCGAAACTATTAAAGAAAAATCAACACTAACTATTGAATTGCTGATGTCTTTATTGTTATTGTTAATTAAAGAGTCATTTTTTTCCCTTCTATGAAAAATTTTAAGATAACTTCTCCAAGAATCTTTCTTGGTTGTAGGAACTCTTCTTTAGAACCTATATTCTTGGTTGTAGGAACTCTTCTTTAGAACCTATGCTCTCGATATGAATTGCTGGAATATAACACTGAACATACCATTTATTGAGAAGAAACATGGTATCTATACAGCACAAAAAAAAAAAAAAAAAAAAAAAAAAAAAAACAAA
>Ga0209700_109643_pt1 | contig 10921 bp, 12 predicted proteins | sample SiratroredBW_FD_187528 | JGI IMG/M metagenome (GOLD analysis project Ga0209700, IMG submission 187528) | Root nodule microbial communities of legume samples collected from California, USA - Siratro red BW (SPAdes) (version 2) | ecosystem: Host-associated > Plants > Roots > Nodule | place: USA...
TTTTAGAAAAAAAATATCTTCTTTAACTACAGTTGAAGGTTTCTGAAATATTGTGATAAGCATGTCATTCCTAACCCAATTCAGTTCACCATCAGTAGCATTTGATTGGTCACATTGGTCACCTATGTTAAACAAATCTCTTGGAACCATTTTCAAAGTAAAATGTCTTTCTGTATCTAAAGGGTCTTTAACGTAAAAGCATTGCTAGACTTGAAAAGACAACACAAAAGGATCGTTTTGGTAAACTTTTCTATTGAAGTATACACTAGTAAGTCCATATTTGTCCTCTTCAACCTCAAATCAATCACATTTGAACAGCACAAACTTGAAATGACCATAATAATCTAACTCAAATATATCTTTGATTGAACCATAATACGTTATGGGTTCAATTTTTGGACTTTCGTCCCTTGCAAAACTTGAAGTCCATGAAATCAATGTTACACCAGAATTTTGAGTTTTGTGTTTGGCATCTCGCTTCATAGTATGAAATTTGTATCCATTAATAAGGTAACTTGAAAACCTCTTTGCAACATTACTTGGTCCTTTAGAAAACTCTTTAATTTGAGATGGCACATCATCTTTCATGGCTCGAGTTTTAAACCATTCACTAAATTCGGTACTAAGTGTTTTGGCTTTCCCCCACTTCCTTCTTTTATTTGGCCTATTAACATTCTCATCAAACTCTCTACAAAAAAAATGTAATATTATTGATTAAAACTATATAACAAACTTACATTGATAGTAATAGTTGCCAACCTAACAAGAGTAACTAAGGGACACCCTGCAAGTATTAAGAAATCAATAATATCATTAATAGAAAAATAAGAGAACTCAGAAAAAACTTGTTTGGTATAATTCCAAATCTGGGAGGTAACAGAGCAATCAAAGAAAAGATGAAAAAGAGATTCTTCATGTTTCCTAAACAAAGAGCACATGGAACACAAAGAAAGACCTCTAATTCGAATATCTTTATCTATAGGTAACCTCTGATATAAAACCTACCAAAGAACTAAAGTATTCGTAAGAGGAATAGAACTAGTCTAAACCAGTTTACCCTATTGACAAGTAGGATTAGAATTCTTGAAAAACTTTCTGGCTGCCTTCTGGGTGAGAGAACGAGAATCTTCTAGCATCCAATTAGGAGTATCTTCCCAAGCGGTCAGAGAAATATAACATAAATTATGTAGACCTTGAATATTTAAAAAAGAAGGAGAAAGATCACAAGAACCACTATCCTTCCATCCTTGAGCCACAATAGCTTTCAATTTAATGCTTTCGACATAAGGAACACCTGCAATCATAGAGATGCATTTCTCATAGCACTAGAGATCATTCCAGAAATTAATATTATCACCTCTCCCAACAGTCGAAAAGGTGTGCTCCAAAATGACATCATACCAATCATTAATACAGGCCAGATGGAGGAAGAAAAGAATGACCCAATTCTCTGATATTTAGATCTAAGAAACTTAGCCTTCATTAAAGAAATCCAAGGGCGATAATTGTAAGCAAAGTCCCAAGCAAGTCTTAGAAGATAAGCTTCATTTTCAAGTTGAAAATTAACAACTTGAAGTCCACTCTCAAACTTAGGATTACAAATTGTACCCTAATTAACAGTCACAGAACCCTATTTATTTATATCATTTATCCAAATAAAGTTTCTAACCCATTTATCAATAAGCTTAAGAAGATTGGAGGGTCACTTATAAACCTAAAAGTTGTAAGATAAAGAACCATAAATCACAGAGTTAACAAGCTCTACTCTTCCCATCATGCTAACAGATTTTCCTTTCCAAGAGGCCAATTTAAATCTGACTTTATCCATAAGAGGTTGAAGAAACCTGACTTTAAGAGAACCTACAAAAATAGGGACTCCAAGATAATTAAAAGGAATATTACCCTTACTGCAACCAAGCACATCTTTAATCTTAGAAAGGAAATTAGGAGAAGCGTTGACAATGAAGAAATGACTTTTATGTAAAGTTAAACCGTAAGAATGTAAAAACTTCATAAGACTAGTAAGGGAGCGTTTGTTGGCCCTACAAAATACAAAAATATCATCAACATATAGAACATGTGAAGGGAAACAGAACCCTTTAGGACTAGCCATCAGAAGAATATGTTAAGTTAGAATAAGCTTAGGTATTCCCCTACTAAGGACCTCTTCAACAATACAAAAAAGTAAAGGAGAAAGAGGATCACCTTGTCTGACCCCCCTACTGCAAGAAAAGTAACCAATCAAACTACCATTAACTATTATAGAAAGCTTAATAGACTTAAGGATAGTCAAAATCCATTACAAGAAAGTGTGGTGGAAACCAAACTGATTCAACACCTGAATGAGAAAATCTCAACTAAGAGTATCAAAAGCTTTGAAAATATCAATCTTGAAAGCCACATTACCACCATGTATTTTCTTAGAAAGCATGTTAATGGCTTCCGAAGTAATATCAATACAATCTTTAATGTATCGACCTTTAATAAAACCATTTTGATTGGGAGAGACAATCCTAGCAGCAATGGAAGCTAACCTGTCAGCTAAGATTTTTGAAATGATTTTAAATCTAAAATTTGCCACAACTATAGGCCTGAAGTCTTTTATAAAAGTAGCCCCATGAATTTTAGGGATAAGGGAAACCATATTAGCATTCATCCCTAGGAGGACCCAATTATGAGAGAAAATTTGTTTTACAGCATTACAAAAATCAGAACCCACAATGTCCCAACAACCATGGAAGAAAGAGCCTCCAAAGCCATCAGAACCAGGAGCACTATCAGAGTTGAGAGCAAAGACATCCTGCTTAATCTCATCATTGGAAAGACACCTAACCAACATAGAGTTCTCTTCCTCAGAAACAACTCTAGGGATATGAGCAGCAATCATATCTTCCCTGAAATTTGTACAGACATTATTAGTATCAGAAGAATCATATAAAGTTTTATAAAATGAAAGAATGTGTTCTTCAATATCTTTAAGCTCTTAAAAAACCAAATCCCCATCCACCAGCCTTTGTATCCCATTAGAATTGACACGCTTTTTAACCATGGCATGAAAGAAAGAAGAACTAAGATCTCCGTCTTTAAAGTAGAGCATCTTAGCTTTCTCTTTTCAAAAAAGGGCTTGACAATCTAGAGCCATATCAAGATTTTGCATAGCTTGTTGTTGTTGAACAACAAGCATATCTATCTCAATAGGGTCAGCTACCTGAATCTGATGTTGTAAAGAAAGAAGGATTTTTGTTTATCAACTATAGCTTCATGAACATTCCCAAAAAAATTCTTGTTCCAGTCCTTAAGAGAGAGTTTTAGCCTCTTGAGCTTTTGTTGTAGGATGAACATAAGACAACCAACCACATTTTCATCCCGATATTATTGTATAACCTGTCTGTAACTGGGATGTTGTAACCACATCTTGAAGAATTTAAAAGTACTGGGTTTTCAGATGTCAAAAAAAGTCCACAAGAAGAGGATGATGGTCAGAACAACTACAAACCAAAGCTTTATACCTGCAATTGTACCAAGTATCTAAACAAGAATAATTGCAAAGAACCCTATCAAGTTTCCTCTCAATCCTTTGATTACCTACCCTCCCATTAGACCAAGTAAAGGAAGCACCCGAAGAAGGAATAACCAAGAGCTCGTTCGAATTAATCCAATCATGAAATTCAACGCAAGATAAATTGTTAGGCAAAGAACCTCCTCTTGCTTCGGCGACAAAGAGGATAACACTAAAGTCTCCAAGAACATACCAAAGTCCTTGAAGATTATTTAAATCAGATCAAAGAACCCTTCTAGCAGAGTAAGAATTTGCCCCCATAAACACCTGCCACATTCAAAACTTTCCCCTGCATAGTAAGATATATATATATTGTACAATAGAATTTATAACATTAAAAACAAGATCATTCCTAACCAAACACCAAAGCCTAGAAACCGAGTTAGAGTTGTTACTAGAGACACAAAGCAAATAATTCAAGATTTGAAAAAATAAAGCATGTTTATCAGAAAAAAAAATAGTCATAGGCTCAGCAAGGAAAATAAAATGAGGTTTATGCTCAAAAAGGATATTTCTAAGCATATTTAAAGATCTATCATTGGCCACCCCCGGATGTCCCAAAAAAAACCTTTCAAATCTATCATTCACTCTTAGTTGGACCCGTTGTAGTAGCTTTTTTGACACCTTTAGAGGCATGTTTACGTGGCCTTCCAGGTTTCCTAGGAGTCTGCACATGATCTTCCTCCAATTCCTCAGACTCACTTAGTGAATCTTGCTCATCCCTATCCCTCCAGAACTTAGAAACAACCTACTTTTTTGCATCAAATACAGATGGTAAAACATGCGTAGAGGTAGAAACCTGATTAACAAACAGATCTGTGAAAACCTTATCAACAGAGTCATTTATAACATCTAAAACAACCACTAAACCTGTTGAAAATTACCCTCCATTCCCTGTAGGACTAAGAGCATTAGAAACTCCAACTCTAAAGGTGGTAGAAGCGGGAGAGGTTTGCAGAACATGTTCCTCCTGAGACTGGTTCTTCCTCTTTGTAGTGACCAAAACCTGGCTGGCAACAAAATCTACCCACAACTTCCTAAGAATCCTCTACAACCTGCATAAGAGTCATATCAGCAAAAGAATCCTTGCCAATCTTTGCAGTTGAGTTAACAGCAACCATATCATTTGCACCATCTTTTCCCATATTAGGAGCATCTTGAACATAACCTATATCATCTTCAAGACATTGGAAAATATTATTAATGACTAAATCCTTATAAGGAGGATTTTTAAGAAATGTTAATTGAAAAAAAAAAGTAAAAGGAAAAAAACCAAGAGTAATGATGTTATTAATATAATTCTAATTGATGTTAGTTTAACCAACTATGATCAACATTAACTAAAACTCATTATAACTAAATTAAACAAAAAAAATTAATATTAATTTAAAAAACACTTATATATTTGATCGAAAAACTTCTTTACTATTAATTTAAAAAACACTAATAAATTTGATTAAAAATAACAACAATTAAGAAAAATTATACATAATCATTTGATATTTAAATTATCTTTCACACGTAGTTGAAATATTTTATTCAAATTAAAAATTAAAATTTAATAAATTTGAATTGATTTATCCAAATAAATATTTTGCAAGATAAAATAATTTAAAATAAGACTAATTCAAATTTAATATATTTAAATATCTTCAAAATTATAAAGTTTATTATATAAATAAAGATGAACTATTAATTATTGTATTTTAATCCGTTTTACGGGGTCACAAAATTTACGCATGTGAGATACTTCAAAATTAAATTGGTTCAAAAACCTTATGCTATTGACTATCTAATAAAATGCATTTTAGGGGATAGAAAAAATAAACATGTTGGATACATTATTTATATTGAAAATTGTTCCTGGTGGGCTTTTTTATTATTCACTTTCTAAATACTAGAAAAAGAAAAGGTCTAAAAACTACATTTAATAATAATAATAATAGAAAATAAAATTTATAGATATCGAAATTAGTTGTTCATATTTTAACATAAAGTGTTCCATCATACTATAGCAAACCTTAGAACTATAACATAGCCGTTTTTTATTAATTAAACTTGAATTACAGTATATGCCTTATATATTATATTATATTTTTAATTAATGAAAATTTATAATGAATAAATATTTTTAATTTTATATATTTAAAATAAATTTAAATTATAAAATTATTTCAAACCATTCGTTTTTTGTAATATTAAATTGAAAAGATAAAAACAAAATATTGTATTTAGATTGAAACTAATAAATCAAAGAAGAGCCAAATAAATAAAGGAAGAATAATTTAAAATGTTATCTATAATTTAAAAGGCATATGTAAAAGCAGTGATCAAGTTTATGAAGAAACATATTTTTTACAGGTTTGGGATGCCAAGAGTGGTGATCAGTGATGGAGGATATCACTTCTGCAATGCAAAATTGAAGAAGGCTTTTGCGCATTTTGGGGTGAAACATAAGATAGCTACAGCTTATCATCCCCAAACTAATGGGCAAGCAGAACTTTCTAATAGGGAGGTGAAAAGAATTCTAGAGGAAACAGTGTCATCATCACGTAGAGACTTGGCTAAAAAGTTAGATGAAGCGCTGTGGGCTTACGGAATAGCCTTCAAAACCCCAACTGCTTTGTCTCCATTTCAATTGATCTATGGGAAAGCTTGTCATCTCCCTGTGGAAATGGAACACCAAACTTTTTGGGCATTGAAGTGGTTGAAGTTTGATTCCAAAGCTTCTGTTAAACAGAGAAAGATCCAGTTACTTGAGCTTGAAGAAATGAGATTGAATGCGTATCAATCTTCAAGCCTTTATAAGGAGCACATTAAGGCTTATCATGACAAGAAGTTGTTGAAGAGGAGTTTTGAGCCGGGACAATTAGTTCTGTTATTCAATTCCAGATTGAAGTTGTTTCCAAGCAAGTTAAAGTCGAGATGGTCAGGACCTTTTGTGGTCAAGCAGGTTAAGCCTTATGGTGCAATTGAAATTGAAGATGCCAAAACTCAGAGGAGTTGGATAGTAAATGGTCAGAGGCTGAAACACTATAAAGGGGGTGAGGTTGAGAAACTCATCTCAATGATCACATTGAAGGATTGAAATTTAGGCGTCAAGCTATATGATGTTAAACGAGCGCTTACTGGAAGGCAATCCAGTGATTATTATAGTTGGCATTTAGTTTTAGGTAGAGATTTTAATTTTGGGTAGATTAGGTTTAGATTTATGGGCAGTTTACTTTGTGAAAAAAAAAACACTTAGTTAATTTAGCAATTTTTTTAGATTGAATTAGTGAGCCTGTAGACTGAGCTAAGCCTAGCGCTTGGGCTATTTGTCATTTAGCGCAGATGGTGCAATATAATAATATAACATGATAGTGCCTTGTGTCACAAGGTCACTTTATACTGAGACTTTTCAGTGTATTTCTCTCTGCTCTGTGCAAACCCTTCGTCTTCTCACTAGTTGCGCTAGGTTTCAAACAATTCAGTTATTGTTTTTCGTGTTCCCTTATAATCTTAAAAACCCAACGCATTTAATCATCTTTCACTGTCGTTAGAATAGACGATTAAGGCTGTAGTGCTCTGTTGTGACCACATTGTGAAAGTAGAAGATTGTCGGGTAGGTTAGGGTTGTGCACAAATTGAGATTTTTAGGGATTCCGAGTAAGGGGAGAGTTGACAGTGAGTGGTGTTGAGTTTCTTTGGCACTAACTTTGATTTGCAGGAAAATTCTGAGGGTAAAGCACACTGCGGTCAAAGGTCGTCTGACTAAAAGATACAGGGGTGCCGAGCAGTTCTTTGACGAAGCTATCCCATCCGATAAACCGGAACAGGAGCAGTCGACCAATGTACATGCGTAGAGGAGTGCTCGCAGATTCTTGAATGATAACAAGATTATAAAATATGAGCAAATCAAGCACTGGGGTTTAATACCAGAGAGGAAGGTCAACTTGACACCGGGGGATTGCGACCCTTTTCTAATGGGTATTTTGAGAAGAAACTGGAGGAGGCTAGTTAAACTGTTGAAGAAATTTGATGTCGAAATAGTACGGAAATTTTATTCCAATGCTTATGCATAATGGTAGGAGAGGCATAGGAGGAAGACAATGGTTCGGGGGCGATGGATTCAGTATAGCCCTTAAGCGATTGATGATTTGTTGGAAAACCCCTATCACAAACAAGAAGAGAAATGTCATTACCAACGATTATGCAGCAAGAAGAAAGGATTCAACAATAGGAAAGTGGCAGCAGTACTATGTATGCTAGGAAAAGGATATCAACTGACTTCGGTTGGAAAGGAAACAAGGATAAGGAGAAAGGACATGAGAACTCTGGTGCAAGTACGGCTGACATTTATGTTGGTCAATGTGGTGCCGACTGGGCACGTCTCAGACATCAATGTGACAAAGAGCAATTTGTTGTTTTCTATGATGCAGGATGATTTTACAATTAATATTTTGAAGATTATTTCTGATGAGATACAAAAGGTTGTAGATGGGGAACGGGTTAGTCGTGGAGAACGAAGGGGAACTTTGGGGTTCCAGCGTTAATCACTGTGCTGTGTGAGAATCAAGGGGTAATTGTGGAACCGAAGGTGAAGATCCGGTCTCCAATCAATTTGAAATTTATTGAGCTACATTGCACTAACCCAGAGGAGTACCCTGAACAAAGGAACAGAGCACCAAGCCCACCAGATACACCTTCATCACCAACTTTGGAAGCGGTTGAGAGGAGAATCATGAGACATATATTCTATGTGGAAGACCAGCAAAGCGCTATTTGTAGATTTATAATGCAGATGTACCAAGCAATGAGAGATAACACATACATGAACAAGGAAGAACTATCCTCCTATCTGAATTGGCCTGGGGACAAGCCTAGTTCAATGGGGAGGCGGAGAATGTGAATTCTGAAGTACACAGCACCGCTGGTAATCAGGAGGCAAGGGCAAAAAATGAACTGTCATAGCTCCAGCAGCTGCTCTAGTAGAAGAACCACCAGCAGAACCTCAAGCAAATGCACTAGCAGAGGAATCACATAGAGAGGAACCACCGAGGAGGCCAAAGAGAGCAAGGAGGGCAATAGCAAGGCATTTGGGTCCTGCTATTAATGAAGAAATTGAGCCTTTGAAGATGCAGTTTGTTATCTCCTCAGATACAGAGGAGGAGGAACATGCAGACGAAGGAGAAGATTCAGTTGGGAACAATGATATATCATCAGATGATTCTTCGGATGATGCAGATGCAGTAGAAGAAGAATATGATTATCAAAGCAGCTACTGAAGGTTGTTGCAGTGAGAGTAAGGACTGCAACTACTGAAGGTTGCTGATGGAAGTAAGAGAAATTGGGTGATGAAGATTGTTGTTGATGTTGTTGTCATTTTGTTGCTGCTTTGATGGTCTTGTTGTTGTGCCAAGGTTGCTGTGATGATATTTTGAGATGTTGACTAAGAGAAAGTGATCAGAAACAAGTTTGTTAGTATAATTTGTTTTAATTCTAGATAACTGTATATATTTGATGATGGATGACTGTATTGACACTGCACAATCTGGATAATTGTAATATACTTAGGCACAAGCTGAACTAATTGGTAGAACGTGATATATTATGTGTTGAATGTGCCTGTGATGTTGGGGGATTAACAGAAATGGTTGGAACTATTAACTGGAAAATTTTGTGTGCATACAAGTAGTGTAGTCTTATTTTTGAGCTTGAGCTAGTAGTGACAACAAATTAGGAAGATAGCATTATAGTAGGAGGATTAACATTAACAAAGATTGATAGGATATGAGTGAAACAGTATGTGAGGGAGTGATACACTGAGAGTACATTGTGAGTGCATATTTTCTTGACATTGATTGTTGCTTTAATTTATTAGGATAGAATTGACTTTGTATTGATAAGGATAAAGAAGGCAAGCTATTGTGTAAATTATAACTATAGCCAAATAGTTACCCGGTGAGATGAGAGGAATTCAATTGTAAGCAAATTTGAGCCTATAGTATTATTGGAACCATGAGCCATATGTCCATAAAATCCACCCTGTGGTAGGCTGTTGTAATGGTGTACCCATTTTACTAAAAAGATAAAAAAAATAAAAAATAAAAAAAATTTGGTTCCAACTTTTAATTGTTTTCTGTACATCTGGATGTAAGAAAAATAGTAGTTTGAAAAGGGATACACAGTGAAAAAGACGTAAATTTGCATAAGCTATGTTTATTGCTTGGCCAAGAAAGTTGAATGATACAACAGTTGATTCAAATTAAAGCTGGTTAAGGAAGTCACAGTTGAATTAGATTTTCAAGAACGCTTTGAGTTGTATTCATGATTTGCGAAACTACTTGTGCATTTTGTATTCCAAGTAAAACCAAAAGTTCTTTGTAGCCAAGCCACATTATAACCTTTTGAAAGACCTTCTGACTTATTAATTGCAGGGTTGATTTGTTTGATAAATGAATAGCAACTTTTGAGTGAAACAGTAGTGAGAATTGTGTGAGTTGAGAGTATCCTGTCATGACTTGTATTTTGTTATCTGAACATTGGATTGTTCAATTTCTAATTTTTGAAGCTGCAGGTGATTGCTTAAATTTAAGAAACGTTTTTGGAATAAGAGAATTGCACATGAATTATGAGAGGTTGAGATCTTAGTTTGTGATTGTCTTGCTTGAGGACAAACAAGAAGCTAAGTGGGGAGACTTTTGATAAGCTTTGATTTTTAGTTGATTTTGTGTAGATTTTGTGATAGATTCTGTTAGTAATTAGGTTGATTTTTTTATTAATTCGGTTTGAATTTGGATTTTATTTTCTTTCGTTATTGATTTTTTTATTTAATTCGTTTTATTGTGGAAAGAGCAAATTTTGTTGAGAATTAGGTTAAATCTGAAGGGAGAGAGAATAGAAGCGTTGAAATTGAGGAAAGGAGCAGAAAAATAGCATAAGTGACTTTTCGCTTAAGCTAAAGACACAGTCTGGGCTAAAACTCACTTAAAGTCCATCACAAGCGAAGCCCTAAATTGAAGACGTGAATGTTGTTGAAGGCATGAATTACGAAATAACAGCCACACTTTGACCTAAATCAAGGGGCGAAAGTTATAAAAGGGAGGCTAGGTCAAACATAGAATCATCATCATCTACCATTCATTGGAGATCTTGGGGAGCGCCGTCGTGATCAAGATCTATTCTTTTATCTCTTTTTTGTATTTTCATGGCTACCATGCGTAGCTAACTTCCTTTCTCTTGGGATTGAATGTAAATTCTCACTTTAAATGCTCTTGACATTCAAGAACCTCTATTTTACGTTTTATTATATCTTGATTTATTTTAGAATTCTCATTGTAACTGGAAAGCACCTTTTGAGTTCGGATCCAAACGTAAATG
>Ga0209700_109645_pt1 | contig 10919 bp, 8 predicted proteins | sample SiratroredBW_FD_187528 | JGI IMG/M metagenome (GOLD analysis project Ga0209700, IMG submission 187528) | Root nodule microbial communities of legume samples collected from California, USA - Siratro red BW (SPAdes) (version 2) | ecosystem: Host-associated > Plants > Roots > Nodule | place: USA...
TACTTTATTTTTTTTTATAAGATATACTTAAATACAATTCTTTTTACAAAAACACTCTTCTAGTTCAATTTGTTTTTTCCTATTTTAAAACAGTAACATCTTACCCACTTTTTTTTTTTTTTTTTTATTTTTATTTTTTTTTTTTTTTTTTTTTTTTTAAATAGTATATTTTTTTTTTTTTTTTTTTTTTTTTTTTTAATTTTAGTTCTTTTGTATATGTTTTATTTCACTTATTCTAATTTAATTCAACATAAATTTAACCTATTGATTTAAAGTATCAATTAATATTAATTGGCAACCTTCACTTAATACAAAATGTAATTCAACTCGACAAAAAAAAATTATATTTGACAAAAAATATATCAAATAGACTATATTAAAAAAACTCAAATTAGAATAATTTGTTTTAAGAGTACAACTTCAATTTGGAAATATATACTCTTTCAGAACTTTAAATTTTAAAGTTTTTAATTTTAATGAAAATAATTAAAATATACAAGTGGTAGTTTAATATAACACCTTTTTAGTTTTTTTTTTTTTTTTTTAGTTTTTTTTTGTTTTCTTAAGTCCTTTTCTGTTTATTATAATCTACACAATCATGCCATTTTTAGTAAAAAGGATTGAAATATTTATAGCATGAATTATCCATTATTAATCTATTTTTTTCATATACTTTCTATGACCTATTGTGAAAATCATGCAAAATTACTCTATGATAATAAAATCAACATTATAATAGAGTCTTTTATTTGTTTCAAGCTTTTTTGCATCTCTTATCAATGAAATGAATCTGTATGAGTCTTTCTTCAAAAGGTTAGTAATTTAGTATGCTTATGAATAATTTCAACTATTTTAAGTACGAGTATTCATTATTCTATTTTTTTTTCAATGAAACATGTTTTAAAATTCTTATTTAAAGGATTGTGCATATCAAAATATTGAACTCAAAACTATTAGTTACTGCTAAACTTTTTTATGTTAATTAATTCATTAATTTGATATTCATTTTTAGATAAAAAATATTCGTGGGAGCTTATAAAAATTAGCTTTATTTTATTCACTTATAGCTCTTTTTCATGAAAAATAAAAAAATGGATGTAAAAGCATTTAACAATATAAGTATTTTTTTTATACCATGGTTTATTTTTTATTTTTTAGCTTTAATCTATTTTTCATATAAACTTTTGTTCTTGATTTTTCTCTAAATTCACGTGTATACAAATTTTAACTTTTTTTTTTCTCTCAAAGTCCATTAATTTTCTTAAGAGAAACTACTTCACATCTTTTATGTAATGTTATTTTTTATTTTGTTCTGATTATAAAAAAAAGTATAAAATTACATTCAAATGTATAAATTACTGTTTTTTATATCTTTATTTTATTTTATTACAAAGTCTATCAATATAACCAGTGATGAATAGCTTATTAGGTCGGGAATAAGTCTTTACTTAATATAATATCAGGAGAGACACTCACAAAATAATAATAATAATAATAAATAAATAAATAAAATAAATAAATATTATTAATATTATTATGTTTAACCATAATTAAACTCAACAGTTAAACCATTGTTAAGTGTGATCACATAGATAAAAATAAAATAATGATAATACTTAAAATTATGCATAATATAATGTTATAAATAATATTATAATTTAATAACAATAAATATTACAAATAAAAACACATTTTTATGGTTTTTTTTTTACATTTAAATTATATCCAAAGTTCAAATCAAATATATAAAAATATTTATTAAGGATAATAAGTCAATCATTAGTAGAAAATTATTCAATATTTTAAGTCAATTTTTAAAAACTGAAAATGATTTTATATTAAATAATATCTATTGACTCGCCAGTGTCTATTTTTTTATTGGTTTTTATTGATTCTATATTTTTTTACAGATTTTTTTATCAGTTTTTCAATTTCTTCATATTGGTTTCTATATTTATTTGAGCCTTCATTTTAGCAGTTAATAGCTTTTCTAATTCAATTTTTAAAACACAAATTTTATCTAGTTCCAAAGTTAGACAAAAAAAATATAATATAATCATTGTTCGTATATATCGTTAGCAAATACCAAAGACGTAATTACATTTGCCTTAAGAAAAGTATAATTGTATTCATGCCGACATTACTTAATTGTGTATTATTATATAATTCGGTATTAAAAATAGACATCATACTGAATTTTAGAATTTAATTAATTTCTAAAAATATTTTCACTTTATATTTATCGCTTACGAGTTTGAGTTGTAAAATACATAATTGTCAAATTCATGATTTTAACCATTTTACATAATTTAAAAAATTGGTTGCATTATTTAGAAGTAAATTTTTTTTCAGTAATATATATTATTGTTCTAAAATTATTGAATATTTAAAGTTAAAATAATTGAAAGAGACTTTGATAAATATTCAGATTCCATTGAAAAGTTTTACAAGATTCATTTCAAATGCTGTTTAATTAAGGGTATTCAAGAAAAGTACCTTATTCAAGTATATACAATTTTTAAATTTCATTCTAAATATGGTGGTGGAGTAGTAGTTTTCTGATGTTCATAAATGTCAAATCTAAAAATGAAATGAAGTTAAATTAAGTATGATTTTGATTTTGATTAAAATATGATAATTAATGCCAAGTATGGAATAGTCAATAACAGGGGCCTAAGAAGAGGCAAAATCCTAGGCACTGCACATGGTTTCGATCATGATGGCATCAGATGCCAAATGGTGGCATATCCATGAAGCACGCAAATCTTAAAACGAAGCCTCGTACTGACACGTGTACCAATGAGAGTGCTGCTTTTGATGGAGCATTTTGAGCCACAAATGTTTGGGACCAGAACATTCTCAGCCACAAACTCATGACGTGTCTCATGTTTCTTCTCCTTCTTATTTGCACTATCTGTTGCCTTGTCAGTTTCATTTCTAGTACAACAAACCCTTCAAGTTGCAACCTTTTTCTCTCCCTCTCTCTCTCTCACACTTTCTCACCCCAGTTGCAATCCAGCTACTGTCAACCCAATCTCAATTTTTCTTCATTTTGGGTGTCACCATATTCTCGAGTTTGTTTTCGTCAATTGCAAATTGAGTTTTTTCTCAATAGGGTATGCTCTTTTCACTCTTTTTAGTGTTAGTATTTTGGATCATGATTACTATTTTTGCACTCTTTTGTAGTTTTTGAGAATCTGTGGTTTACTAAGTATTGTTGAGTCGGTTTCCTGTTATGCTGTGGTTTCATGTTTGTTTCTTTTTTGATTTAAGGTTTTTTCTTCCTTCTCACTCTCCTACTTGATTTTGAACAGTGTGAATGAATATATAACTTAAATGAGGTTGTTTTGTGGTGTTTGAAGGAGAAACTAGGAAAGGGGATTGCAATTAGAGCTTTCAATGATATTGGAAACGAAAGTGAAACAGGAAAAAGAAAATACTGATCTGCATAGTTTTTTTCTTTTTGCCTTATTTATGTCTTTTTTTTCTGTTTCAAGTTTTATTAGAGATTTCTTGAATCTATCAGTTCTAGTTGAAAAGATTCCTGTCATGTGTTCCTCTCAGAGGATCTTGACATTGGATGTTGTTCCTTTCTTCCCCTTGAGACATTTTGACATGCATATCATGTACATGGACTATAGTGGCATGTTGGAATAGAATACCAATTTCTATGTTGATGTATGTATAACAAAAAATTATGCATTTGTGTCATTTTATACAAGTTAATCTTCATTTTTTTTTTGAATCTATGTGCAGATACTAGATCATGGATTGGTACTATGGGAGTGGTGTTAATGATTATCTTATACCCAGAGATCAGGATTTATTGGACAGACATTCTTCACCAGACTACTGGTCAAACTGGGAAATAAGTGCAAATGAAGGTTGTAATTCACCTAAACAATATTTTATCATGGATTTCTTTGAAGAAAGATTCAATAATCAAATTGAGCTTGAACCTTCCCTGCATGATAAAGATCAGTCTAGCAGTTCAAGTTTATGTGGGAGATTGCATGAGCAATCTTTTCAACAGACAGCACTTTCATGTGACCAGCCTAATTACCAGCTTCAAGATCTACCCAGATTCCAACTGATCAATGACTCTTTCTTGTACAAACTTAACCTTTGGGATTCAGATACTTAAACTTTTTAAGATAATCATACCTTCTGAAATAAATTAATTTGCAGAAGTAAGCACTCAGTTATAGGAAGTTTAGTGCAAATTGAATTGCTCTGTGGTGTTTCAGTGGACTTTTTCACATTTTTTCTGTATGGCTGGACCCTACACAGATCAAGAGAGAATAATACTAGCAGTGGTTCACCCTCTTTCATGAATTTGTGGTAACATTGCAAGAGTCCATGGAAAGCTTATATATTTTTTTATCTTGCATTATGAATGTAGCACAACAGAGCCATTCAATTCTCACTACTTTATCCATAATAACCACTTAATGCAATACAGTTGAATAGAATGTGTTCTGATGTTGCATCACCACTTGTGTTTCAGGGATTCTGTATCTGAAGATGTGCATGTTGATGTTGAAAACCTACACAAATCCATAAACATTTTGCCTGAAAACCAATGCAATAGTACACCTGGTGACCATTCTTTCTTAGACATTAATATATTGAACAAATATTTTGAGCATTATTTATGATTTGTGAGCAGAATATCTCAAAATGCATGCCTTGTTACCATCAGGCACACTGCAGAAAGATACCACAGATTCTAAGTATGTTTCAAGCAACTCAGGTCCAAAGGATTGTCCAGATAGAGAGGTGAGAATTGCTTTCTGTCTAACAGTCATAATCATGTTGTGTAAACACATGCCTTTAACTCAAAATCTTTTAGGTTCCAATTTCTTTAATTATCACATTTCAGTTCACATAATCCCAAAGGGGTCTAGTTTAATTGCATACTATTTACTGCACTATGTGCAAGGCAAGTTTTTTTATGCCTTATCATTGTAATATTGAAGCTTTTCCTACATTATGTTTGAACTCTCAAGTGCTTTTCATGCTTGCATGACATAAACCACATGGAAAAAACATTAAGGATGTCTTCTATTTAATTTTTGGCTGCAAATAAATCATGTGCTTTCAAGGCTCATAGTGTGATGCAATCTGTTTGTTTTTCTTTAAGGCACCACCTGCTAAGGTTTTAGATCCATTTGAACAATGCAGCAGGAATGATGGCATGCATGAGCAGTCATCATCACTTGAGGAATTTATACTAAAAGATCTTGAGATGGTAATTGGACAGGTGAAGTGACTAAACTCAAATTGCTGCATCTGATTAAGTGCAATAAATCATTCTTCCTAATTCTTTTTCTTGCACATTATTCACATTATAAGTTCACCGAGAGGACCCGTCTTTGCTTCCGAGATGCCTTGTATCGTCTTGCCAGAAATACAGAACAACATCATCATCAAATGCTGCACCACAATCAAAATCACAATGAAATAACAAGGAGGTAGGTGCATGATTAATGTTTGTTCTCTTCTATGTTATGTTGTCCTTTGTTTAACAAGAAAAATTGGTAATGACAAAACAATACATATAATATGTCTAAGTTTTTGGCTTGATTAGGCCAAAAACTTGGTTATATTTCCTCCAACAACAAAATTGTATTGCTTTATTTCAAGTTCTCAGCATGAATCATCATAATTTTTTTTCATTCAGATTATTTCCAGTAAAAGCAAGCAGTGATTTACTAAAGATACTATATGCTTCTTTTCCATTTGAGGCTTATATGTATATTTTACTACTTAGTTGACAATGTGTTCAAAGATTTGTTTGCAGTGTCAAAAACTAGTGTTAGACACAATTCTATGCAACAATATCCTCTACATAGAACATGCTTCTGCACTTGTTCACTTTGATTCAATCATCAGTGTGTTAATTGTAGGTGTGAGGACAAGAAATCAATGGAATTGGCTACCAACAATATTGACAGAATAATTGCAAGTCTCATGTTTAAGAGTATGGAGTTCAATATGCATGATCCTCCACACACTCCATCAACAAACAGTTCAGAATCCTATGCTCAAGAATTGCCAAATGATGCACAGATTCCAAGGTTTGGACCAAGTAATCATCAACTAAATGACATGGCTTCATATACCACTTGTGAAGATCCTGTGAAAAAATCTTTCATGGTTGGATTTGGTTAAGATGTGTGACAGTGATCATTGCAGTAGACACTAGTTAAACCAATCAGACAAAAAAATCAATCTCTTGTAATTATTCAATACTCAGGTTTTGAAGTGTTTTTACTTCTGAATTATTTGTAGTATGTTATTTCATTCAAAAAGTTTGTTCTATGCAATAAAATCTATTTAAATTGAAATGTAAATGTGAGGGAAATGATAATTTGTTGGATCAAGATTGGTTGAAGATATTTTTACTGTGAATTGATGTGTTTCTTTTTATTAACTAGTTCATAACTAAGTTCTGAAATTAAAACAGATTTTACATAATTCAACCAGATTAAAGCTATTATAACAGCATACACTCTCAATGTAAAACTAAATAAATTTTCAATTCGGCGAGACTCTAATTTGTAGTTAATTATTTCTAACTACTTTGTAAATCTTTGTATTCTTCTACTTTTATTTTTTTTTTCCTTATTCTCTTGATTATTTTCTCAATTCTTTGGGTTTTGAAAACTTTAATCTGATGTGTTTCCACACCAAAGTAATCAACACATTGAAGAAAATTGAGCACCAAATTAACCTTATTTCACAAACATTCTTATCAAATAAGTCAACATATAGGAACAATTATTCGAATTCAAAAATATGTGGAATCAAGTAGAGATACATGAAAAAAATAATGAGTTAAAGAGAGCACGAGTCTTTATATCATGTCCAAAAATTCAACTTTAAGAAAAGAAGGAGAATGTACACACATTAGAATTAGTAATAATATTACTATTAAATTATACCGGATTAGATTATTTACTTGATGAACTTCATTGTTCAAAAATAAATTTTTACATCAAATTTAGGATTAACAAAGAAAATGAATAAAAAACTACTTTTGAGATTAAAGTTGTTTTCTGAGATTAAAATTGTATTTTATGAATGATTGCTTTTGGGACTTCTGATTTCTGAAACTGATGCTTCATATCCTAAAACATTTTATACATAATTTTTTTTGTAATGAGATGAACAATTATACATGTTAGATTTTGTAGGTGTTAAAATTCAGGTATCAATAAGAAAATGTGTATATTATGCTTAGATTATATAACTTTTTTAGATTTGTTCTGAGTTCTAAAAAAGTTTAAGTTGATAAGAAAGATCTAAAGTGCATTTTTCTTAAAATGCTTGACTTGAGTTTATAACAATATTATAATATATATATATATATATATATATATATATATATATATATATAATCAAAAGAGTTACCGGATAATAAATAATTTTAGGTTTTCCCAAAACAATAAAAGTTATTATCATAACATGTTGAAACCTGAAAAAAAAGAAAAAAAACATTAGTTGCTCTTGTTTCCAACACTCCTGCAAGTTCAGCTTGGATATTAATCGCTCAAAAATCGAATTCCTTAATTTTTAGTAAGAATATCTATAAGTTAACATTACAAAGGATGAAAAAGAAAGGAGGATACTTATAGGAAACGGGTCCAATAAAGTTAAAGTTGCATGGAAGACAATCTTTCTAATTAAATGGTTAAATAAGTATTTTTCAAAAAAATTCATCAAAAAGTTTTATAAAATGTTTCAATGATGGTTAAGAGAAGTAAGGTGTAAGTAATAGAAAAGAGACCATGAATATTTTAACTTTTATATTATTTTAATTTGAGTTATATTTCTTTCCTTTTTACAAATTTGTAAAAGATTTTATTCAACAAATAAATGTTAATAAGTATTCTTGACTATATTTTTTACTTACATTACTATAAAAGGATTTTTAGGTTATCTTCTAAATTTAGATAGTATATAAAGTCTTTTCCTGCATTACACAAAGTTTCTGTTATAAAATAATAAAATGTTATTTATATAGTTTCACACTTAGATGGGTATATATGAAACACAAATACTTTTTATTCATAAAATATTAAGTAGTTTGGTATGCAGAAGATATTGTTGTCAGATATCATTTTCTTTAGATTGAGGAAAAGATTGAAGTGAAGAAAATCAACATGAAGGAGAACTCATCAACTTTTTCATCAAGTTTATTTTCAAGAAAAAGTTTATACATTGTTTGGATTTGTAAACTTGGATTGTCACTAGTAATCCTAAAATAATGAGGTTGTAATTCAAGGTAGAGTTTGTAGATCTTAGTATATTAAGCTCTCTCTAGGATGTGTATCTGGTTGGATATAGACATCGTCATATAGGATTGACTAATATTTATCTAAATGTGTTTGATGTCGAGTGTCTTATAACTTTAGATTCATCTTATTTATTTAGTGTGTCTAATGACTTAGAGCATATCATGTTGTGAATCAGTAATGTCCTTATATATTTCTAACTAACTTATAACATCTTGTGAAGGTTCATGTTTGTTACTAGAAATTTGATATATTATTGAAGTACAATAACGATATTGCATGTGAAGCCTTTAACATTGAGTGTACCCCATTAAAATTGGTTCTTCTTCAATTTTAGGATGTGATGAATGTTTGACAATATACTGAAATACAATGATAACATTGCATGTTAACCTTGTAGCATCTAGTACACTAACTGAAATTAGTTTTTTCTTTAGTTCTAGAATATGATGAATGTCTGATCATATTCTCATCACTTTGTCTCACATATGAATCTTGATAAGCCTAATATCCTCAAATTTTACAAGGATTACAATTATCCATCAGAACATTACCGTCTCAAACTAACTTCGACTCGGAAGTATATAAAAAGTACAACCAGATCAAAATACACACCAACTTCGATTTCGGAATATATGAAAAGTACAACCAAAGTTTAAAATACACGCTGCAAAGCAATCCAATTTATCGTTTATTGCAAGTACCATATGATCATCATCAAACAAGCAGTAATAAAATCTTTGTCCCATTTCTTAGGATAGTCTTTCTTCATGACCCATTTTATAAATTGACCTTGTTCTTGCATTTCTTCTTGCTTCTCTACCCTTTACTAACATTTAATGTTATCAACTTTGAAAGGCCATCTTTATCCATAACTCTAGTTGTCCTATGTCAAATATCTATGTATATGGGCAAGACTCACCTCTTCTAATATGATGAAATTTTTACTTACGCTCAGAAAATTAAGCACTTTATCAAACAAAAGAAGAAATCATTGTTAGATTTTCATCCTGCATTTTAACATTCATGTTTCGCAGTTTAACCAAAATTGTGTCCATAGCATCAAGATGTTTCTTTAACAATAAGTTTTCATTTATGTGAAGCCCAAATGATCATTTATCGAAGAAATAGTTAACTATAGATGGACTTTGTTATGAACAATTTCTATAGTTTTAGCCACACTTAGAAGTAGTTTCTTCACTTACTACCTTGTAAATGACTTTATTTCAAAGTAACAAAAGGATTATAAAGTGAGCATTTTCCTCTAGAGTTCTAAGAATTGAGAGTGAACATTCTCCTTATTCTTTCAACAAAGCACTCATCTTTAGGCACCACAAATTAAAACTGTTTTTTTTTTCAATGACCTTCTCAATCTTGATTGTGTTGACCATCTTTTTGAACGTCTTCTTGAAGTTTTTATTTATAACAAAACAAACAAACAAAGGGGGTTGATAAGGATCAACCATCTATGGACGTGGAATGGATCAAAATTAAAGTTTTGATACCAGTATACTAAGCATATAATAAAGAAACTCACATTAAAACACCTAACAAATACTAGACAATCTAACAAACATATAACATAAACACATAAGAAATAATCAAAAGACATGATATAATGAGAAGAAATGATATAACTCTAAACCCATTTTTTATAAATATATACAAAAATGAAATACAACAATTACAAAGGAGTTTATAAATAATATACATTCAATCTAGAAAGAAGGAATTATATGGATAATTAATATGAATTATACAAACACACATGATTTAACTTTTAGAGTGTTAGTTAAGTAAGAATACACATTATAGTAACTAATTATATAATAGAAAGTTTAATTAACTAAATAGAATAAGTATGTATGACTATCGTCTAATAACAATAATAAACAAGTTTTAGATACGATTATTTAGAAACTCTAAGATTATATGAGTCATTAAACAAATAAAGTTGATATAAGAATTTTTAACAAAATTGTTTGTATAAAATATCTTTTACTTATAATATATTTAATATAGCTTTACATGCATAGTAATAATAATAACAACATACTATTTTATTTAAATGAGATGAAGAATAATCTCTACCAGTTGACTCATGTCTTCAATCAACGTTAATATAAAGTTGTAATATTTTTAAGTACATTAGTCATATATAGAAACTTATTAATGGAAGTAATGAGTTAGTGAATGGAAGTGATAAAATCAGAAATTCTTAAATTAATACTATCATCATTTTTAATTCTTTTTGTAAATAAATGAATTTTCACTCTAAACATCTTATTACGTGTCAAAATAATTTTAACTTTTTATTAATCACGGTATTTTATTTAACTCTCAATTGACATATGATAAAATGTTTTAAATTTTTTTTGGCTTGTAGCAAAAAAGTTTAATATAAAATTCATTGACATATTAATAAAATGTTTTAAAGTTTTTTCGGCTTGTAGCAAAAAAGTTTAATGATAAAATTTTCACAATTTTCTGCTAAAAATTGTGATTGAATTTTGGGTTTTTCGAAGAGTTGAGTTTCATATATAAGACGTGCCCATTGAACACAACAAAGCAACACAACCCATTTGATGAAAAGGACAATAATAAGAGAATCAATCAAAC
>Ga0209700_109647_pt1 | contig 10918 bp, 4 predicted proteins | sample SiratroredBW_FD_187528 | JGI IMG/M metagenome (GOLD analysis project Ga0209700, IMG submission 187528) | Root nodule microbial communities of legume samples collected from California, USA - Siratro red BW (SPAdes) (version 2) | ecosystem: Host-associated > Plants > Roots > Nodule | place: USA...
TTGTTAATTAAAAAAAAAAAAAAACATACATTCATGAGATATTAAATTAGACCAATATAATTTTTGAACATTACGTTATTAATAATTTATATATAAAATATTTTTTTATCCAACTATTAGACTATAATTTTATATCATAATTATTTTTATTAATTTTTTTTTTAAATATTAAACCACAACAAGATAATAAAAGAATTCATATTTTAATATATTTTGAAAGATATGTTATACTAATTTTAATTTATACAAATGAAGATATTAAATAATGTTATATTAATATTTTTTTTATAATATGATTTATTCAAAAAAAGTTTTTCTTTTTATTAGAGTGAATTTCAAAAGTAAAATAATTCAATCTAAAAATGTTAACAAGTTTAACATTTGCTAAAATAACATCAATTTGAACTCTCTTCCACATATATATATATATATATATATATATTAAAATTTAAGTTTAATAGTGGATTTGTTTCCACTATCTTTAAATTGATTTCAATAGTTTTTAAATTTTCAATTAAGTTTTTTAAAAAAAATTAACCATTTAGTTATTCCTATTAAATTGATGAAAACGCAATTAAAGAAATGATAACATGATAAATATTATAGATATATCATTAGAAGTTGTATAATAATTAGTCATACATTTATCATCTCTTCACTTTCTTTAACATATTTTGTCTATTTCACCGTATTAATTAAGTTATCACACTTTTAAAAATATAGATCAGAAATGAAGACTTCAAAATAATAGAATGATATTGAAATGAAATTAAAAATAATGAAATAAAATTGACTGATAAATCTAAAATATATCCTTCATATAACAAACATTTTAATTGAAAAATCTAATATAACTAAATTAATAGATTTTAGATTTTTCATTTCGAGTTTACATACCTTGTTGATAAAAAAAAGAAGTAGAAGCAAATATTATAATGATTTTTAAATTATTTTCATATTCTTTTAGAGCAAAACCATCTTGCTATAATGATTTTCAAAAAAAAAATTTATATCAATTGCTTGTATCCAATCTTTTAAGTACTTATTATATTTTATGTTTTTTTTTTCTTATGAAAAATTTCTCTTTCATAAAAGAGTTATGTTAGGTCCAGAAATTTTAAAACAAATTTGTTAACTGAAATGAGTAACATTTTAACATCTGTCTTTTCATAAATTTACTTTCTTCTAACCTTGATATGATAATTAATATGATATGATGGATAAGATCTTCAAGAGTTTTTAAAATCATAAATCATATAAAATACATGTTTTAGCAACAAAGAAAAAATAAAAAAAAAATATTTAAAGGGTGTTTCAAAGAAATAAAAAAATTATAGGTACATATTAAAAGTGCCTTAATCTAGTTTTATTGTAATTTGAAATTGAAATTGATTCAATTCAAGTAAAAAGGAAACCTGAAATACAAAGTACTCTTAAAATTTAATTTAATTTGAAATTTATTTTAAATTTTAATTACATTAATTTTAATTGATGGTCTTAAAATTTAATTTAGTTTAAAATTTATTTTAAATTTTAATTACATTAATTTTAATTGATGGTGTTAAGATGACACCGTATATAATAAAAGTAAAATTTTAAATTACATTAATTTTTAATTAAAATTAAGTTATATTTAACCAAAAGGATGAATAGTTGGTTGATGCAGGCAACTATTATACAAAAATCAGAACCATACATTTTTACAAAATTTTATTCCACTATCTTGTAGTTATATAATCTTGTGTGGAATTTAAATAACATTAACTACTTACCAATCTTGTGATTAACATATCCATTTTAACTATCTTGCACATAAAACATTAAATATCATAATGATAGCATTATCCATCACAAACAGTGGTCGGGGTACAATAAATTAAAGGGACTTGATAATTTAGACAATTTTTTTTCTCACCTTACTAATAACACCACAATTTGCCTTTTACTTGCTCTTGATGTCATGCGTGATTGGCATATCAAGAAACTAGGTATTAATATATATTTTTACATGGTGATATTAATGATAAAATATATACAAATCTTTCATTAGGATTGATTTCATCAAAACTCAATCAAATTTATCATTTATAATTTTTATTATATTTTTACATGCAAGTCACTATAGATATGCGCCCCTTATTTTATTTTTAAATTCTCAACTTTAAATTCATATTAAATTTATATGATTATACTTAATCATAATTTGATTATTCTATGTTTACCAAAAATTCTATTTTGAAATCGTATTATTTTAACAACATTGATAATATGTTTTATCTTTCAAGAAATTAGACTTAAGAATTATAGTCAATAAACACAAATTCAATCTCATTGAAATATATATATATATATATATATATATATATATATATAAGTATGAAAGTTTGCATTTAAGAGAATAAAGAAATCAAACTCAATATGAATTAATAAGAGCAACATAATAATATACAACTTAACAAAACAATTAGAAATAAAGAATTGGTGGAATGAAATTAGAAGACAAAGTAAAATAGATGAGTAAGAGATGGAGAATGATGTGCTACTTGTAAAAAAAGAAAGAACTCCATGCTTCATAATCATTACTTTAACTCCTTAGAACTGGGATGGATTGTAAAGAATTCTTTCACCCATTAAGTGCTAAAATCTCTCTTAAATTCATCATATGACAAAGTGTTTTAGAAAATAAAATGTGACTATTTATGTGAACATACCTTCAAATTAAGATGTAAATACATGGGAAATTAAATTCAAATCCTAATCCTAATGCCTTGGCCTAAAATTAAGGAGGTAGTTTTAAATTTCTTAAATTAAAATTTTCCTTCTGAGATGCACCAAACTTGAAAGGCATGGATGGTGTTTGTTTCATGGCTCGTTCTCTGTGTAGTTATACTTTCTTTGTCTTCTCTTTGCACCTTTGAAGCTCCAACTACACCCTTTTCTCTTAGTTGAGATTCTTGATGTAAATGGGTTTGAATTTGCCTGCTAAACAACTATCCTACAATATATTGTACCAAAAAAATACAGTAAAAATGTCTCTTAATTGTATGCTTAAAAAGTACAAAATAAAAAAATAAGAGATTTTTTTTGGAGCAAGTGCATATTGTCTTGCATGTTTCTTGTTATACTTAGAATTTTATACTAATAAGTAATAAATAATTATTATGTAAGAATCATTAGAGTATATTAACCAATAATAAATAATTTTTATGTGAGGATTATTATATTCCAATTATTATCATTAGAGTATATTAAGAAATAATAATTATTTATCATTTATTATATATACTTTTACTCATTTTCTAGATCTTTATTCATGCACTCATTAATTAATTATTCTAAAATTACTTTGTTCAAAAAGCAACTTGATAGTACTTTTAGAATAAAAGACCTTGGTGACTTAATTTTTTTAGGATTTCAAATTGTGTACAATGTTTGGTATAAACATATCTTAACACAAATATGTTCTTTGATATCCTTTCTAGAGTTAGGATATAGTCTCATTAGTACTCCTTTTTTTATTATGAAACTCATTTACATATAATTTTGGTATTTTTTTATGTGATCATAATGCTTTTTCATATAGACGTTTGATGAGCTTATTTACTTAGCCAATATCTAACCTAATACTACATTTGTTGCTCAACATATTAATAATATTAAGACATTAGACGATCTAGTCATCTTCAGACAATTTAAAACCCCACTAAACAATTTTATGTATATAATTAGTCTATGAGATTTATGATAACAAACACGGTAAGAGATAATATATATATTGACAATATGTTTTTATGTGTAAATGAATATTAAAATAATAGAAGTTATTATAATTCTAATCGACAAACAAACTATGGTTCATATGTAGTTTCTATCTAATGTTTTACTTAATAAATATGATTAAGTCGTAACAATTTTTTTTATTTATAAATAAAATAAAATACTTAAATATTTTTCTATAAAAGATTTGTTCTAACGAACATAAAATCATGTTTTGAAATGAATTTAATGTTAATAACTAAAAGAAATATTTTATTAAAGAAACTCTTTATAAATATAATTGTTGAAATAACTGCTTTATTTGTTTGTTATACATTTCACATATATTTGAAATGTTTATATATTTGAAATGTTTATAAAAGTATAGGTTGATGAAAAAAATGCTAAGAGCGTCTACTGCAATAAAGATAAATATATGCATTTAAGAAAATATTGTAACAAAGTTAGCTTATATGAAGAGGATGAAAATAATTTTGAAGATATACAAGCAACATACATCAATTGTTTACAAAGAAATTTTTTTTCTATATGTTAAGTACAATATTTAGTCTTTTGGGTTATGAGCAAAAATTTGTAATTTTTTATTGTATAAAACTTTAACCTTGTGAGCTTTAGTTGTATTATCTTTGAGAGTATTTCTTTATATTTTGAGTAGTCTTAGTCTCATAAGGAGATTGTGACAAGTTAAACTATTAGTACGTACTAATGGAACCTAAAAATATTTGTGTACTTGTGATAATATGGAAAGATTTATGTATTCATTGTGATCAATATTATTGGATTAGTAGAATATCTTAAGTTGTTTGCCTAAAGAAGAATTAAATGTAGGATGGACTAATATAAATCCTTATTTAACTATTTGTTACCTTTCTGAGTCTACAGATCCTATTTAACTTCCTTTTATAGCTATATTGTTTTAACAAATAAGTTACAAATAGAGTTCTAAGTTACATTATACTTTGTTCTAATCTTTTACTTTTCTTATAAACTTATAACATTACTTATTTGAAAGTTTTTGTTGTTTTGATTAAACAAAATGCAAAGACACTTATTAATTATGTCTTCTATTTTCATAATTTTTTAATAATTTCTTATATATTAACAATCCAAAATATTCTAAGTTCATATAAAGTGTAATATCAAACTTATAAATGACCAGTGGTTAACTTAATCACTTGAAGTATTTTGCATTCCTTTTATTCAATTTATCTATTACGATAATAATTCAACAATATAATTATTTATGAAAATATAAAAACACATTAATATTGTTTATGAAAAATTATCTCCTATCTTATTAAAGATTTTACTCGAGTCTTATTTGAATCAACTTTTGAAATGTACTTATTAAAATTTTTGATTTGTTTTTATTCCAATCGATACTTGATAAAATGTACATTAAGATGTCTTACATAATTTTTCAGTTTCTCCTTTCTAAACTAAGAATGATTAATATACTTAACTTGCAATATATTTTAATTTATTAATTAATTAATAGATTATTCTTTCTTTACGTGACAAATACAACTAAGAGCTAATTATTGTCAATCAACGAAGAGGTAACTATTCTTAAATTATTTTATGTTATTTCACTTGCTTATTCTTCCATGTATAAATACACGTAATAAACATCATAATACTTAGTGCTGACTAATAAAACAAACTATAATTTTTCTCAAATCTTTGTTGGTGTTTCTCTTTACAAATAACGTTCATAGTTTTGTTAAATAAATTATTTTCATTAAACGATATATTTTACCTAATATATTAATAATATTGATTATTATTTGTCGTAAATTACACTTTTAATATTTACTATTTCCAATTTTAATACATGTGGAGTTTATGGTGAATTAAGAATACTTATGTTAATAATAAATATTATCTTTATTAGTAGTATATTTTATATAGTTTTCAAAATTCAGTAGATTGATGATTATGAAAAACTAAAAAAAGGATGGAATAAAATAAATTAAAATGGAAGGACGTACAATTAGATATAATCGAATAAATTAGAACTTACTAATTACGATTGATCTAAAAGTACGCTAAATACAACTTAAAATAATAAGATAATTATTACTTTATGTATGTAAAAGGTAAATGTAGAAAGTATATATCATAATCGTGCGATCCGTCTTCCCAGAACTTTAGTCAATTCTAACCACTCATTAGAATTACAATATTATATTATTTGATCACACTCTTGATAAAACCTTCAATAAAATGTGATGGACACATTACGTCTAGTCATATAATTTAATTAGACATAATAATAATAATATTATATTATTATTATTATTATTATTATTATTATTATCGTATTATAAAGTTTAATTGTTTATTGTTATATTATTTTAAAAAAAAAATTAACTAGATATTTTCTAAAATTAATTATTTTTTATATTTCAGTCCTTAAATACATGTTTATTTCATTTTAGTCATATATATTTTTTAGTTTTAATTCATGTTTTAGTCAGTTTATTCTTTAAATCTTTTCAGTTTTATTCAATTCAAGAACTGCATAACAGCGTCCTATAAATTAAGATACCAAAATAACGTTTATTCTATGTTTTAATTTAATAATATTTTTTACTAAAATAAAGTAACTGAAAATGAACATGCAAGACTTGATATACATATACATATATATATATATATATATATTTGAATGATCTTTAAAAGGATAATTTCACGTATTTTAAAGTAATTTTTGAAAAATATAAATAATCAGACTCTTAAGTTCAATGAAAGTGTAAATAAAATAAAACGTTTATTATATTAAAATTATAGATTATTTTTCTTGAAATAATTAAAACCAGGTAGTATGTAGTAAATATATCTAATCGGTCAACAAATCTCCACCATCAGTGCAAGTGCCTGACTTGTATCCATCGGTGATATAATCGCCGCCGCTTTCTCAACTTCCGTTCGTTTTTAACTTCTCAATGGTTTCTGACGTGGCGTAACATGATTGGTTAATCTTCCAAGTTGAGAAGAAATTTATCTGGAAGCGAAAGTAGCCTTGCAGAGTGAACCCTAAGACGAAAATTGGGTATTTAGGGTTTTTTTTATCTTCTTCGTTTCTTACATTCCCAGTAGTTCTCTCGAACATGGAATCGGAAGGTAATAACCCAATATTTCCGCCACCCTCCGATTGAGTTGAATTTTTTTTGGATTATTAAACCTATAACGGAATGCCCTGTTTTAGGGCAAAAGGGTGCGGTGAACCCGTCCGCAATGTTAGCTTCTATGCTCAGTAGGAGAGCCAAGCTTCACGAGGAGCTTCGCAACATTGAGAAGCAGGTAAGCGTGGCCATCTGGGTTCCTTTGGTTGTTTCGAATGGAGTAAAACTGTCTCTTTATACCGTTACAATTTATCAACGCTTTTGTACCTATAAAATTGTGATTTTTGTTATAAATTAGATTATTTTTCACTTATAAAAAAGTGTGCTTTTTGTTGGGTTGGTCGATAGATCCCGTGTGCAATTATTGGGTAACGTGTAATTTAACCTAAAAATCGGGAACATCATGTGATCCATGATATCTTGTTCATGTATAACCTGATGACTGGTACTTGACAATTTATACTCTTTAATCCTCATGATTTTAAATTCTATGCTTGGCATTGTGATGGACTTCTGGTTGAATGTCCATGATGCTCAAACCCCATTCCCCTGCTTAAGTTCATCAAATTGACGCAACAAAAAAGAACATTTTCTTGACACACAGGTTTATGATATGGAAACAAGTTATTTACAAGACCCTGGACAGTGTGGGAATGTATTAAAAGGATTTGAAGGTTTCTTATCGTCATCGAAGAACACTGCACTGTATAATTTCTTCTCACTTTCTCTTTTTCTTTTTTCTAGACTCTAACGATTTTCTTGCCTATTTGTTATATGCTTGATCACACACCATTTTTATTGGGGCTCACCGTGGGTGTTCTGTAATCTTGATTCATTGATGGTTGGGAAAAGCTAACTCACAGTTTTGGTAACTTGTATTGCTTCCTGATATTCCACATTAATTGATACATTTATGGGACATGCCTGGATGCATCAGTAATCGAAACTGACCAATATTTTTTTATACTGAAATAGAATTGTTCAAAATCTTGGGAAGCAGGGATACTTCATAAAGTGTATCTTTTTATGCAATATTATTTTCTTATGATAAATTTACGTGTGTGTTTTTATGTATGAGTCTCTGAGATGACTTAATTTTTGTTCATGCATGTGTTCATGTGTTTTAATTGAGATATAAATTTTATCCGAGTTTGGCTCCATGTTGATGTTTGCATGACATTAGTGAATAAAATTTCTTCATGGCAGCTTGAAGAGGTCTAGAAAGTTTCAACCTGAAGATAGGCTCTTTTCATTATCTTCAGTGACCTCACCAGCGGTATGCTTCTGATATTCAGTGATATGCTTTCAACCACGAATAGAAAAAAAGCATGCACTAGAGAATGCTAGATACATTTTCTATGTAGGATAGGAAAAATATATCTTTGTGCAGTTCATCTATTCAGTTTTTACATCTTTGTTAAAAAAATGGTCATAACATGATACGTTTGTTTGATATTGAAAGCATTAGCATGCCAACTTCTGGGAAGAGAAGAGTGATTAGGACATTTCAGAAGAGTTTATTTCTTGCATTTTGGGCTAAAGATAAAGTACATCCATGATTCTGTGCTGTCTTGATTTAATCCACAGCCAAAAGAATTGGCAAAGCAGAGCTCAGTTAGGAAGTTTTGCAAACTGATCTGATGATGCCGTTTTTAGCAAAAAACATTCCAGAGGCTTACTTTTATAGAATTAAGAAACAATTATTGAATTCGAAATTCATACTAGACTCTCAGACTTATGACTACGTTTTTGTTTTATACAGCTAGTACCGGGGAAACAAATGTTTATATAAATGCTTAGGTCAGGTCCTGTCCTCTCATTTGATTTCAATTTTGCCAGGCATCTTACTTGTTAACAAAGTTGAGCATTGCATAATTTGAAATCTTCAAACTCAACTATCAAAATCGAAACATTGATTTAGAAATAATAGCATCTTTTGTGGCAAATAGGATGCATCAAAGTTTGAAGTTGGGGAACATAAATTTCTAAGCTATCCAACTCTGGATCCTTTTACTGGCCTGATCCTTCCATTTATTACACCCTATCCATAAAATAAATCATCCTTTTATGTTTTCTTTCTCCCAATTCTAATTTTCATGTCCATTTATTTAGTATCAGTATCTTTTCACAAAAAGGTTATTTCTGACTTGACATGCATTTTATCTACTTTACTATAGGCAGAAGAGCTTGCAGCTGGGCGAGATGGTGAGTTTATATTGGCTAGGGTTTCGATTACCTTTTGGGCTTGAATTCGTTTATTTAGTGTTTTTCTCTTTATCTCAGATGGTAGATCAGACTATGGTCCTGGTCGTTCAAAAGGTGGAGGGATTTATGCTAATGGACAGTAAGCTTTCAACTATTGTATCTTAATTAACTTTACAGAAACTTTCCATAAATAATTGCAAATGTGTAAAGAATGAATGCTGTATGAACTAAAAAGTCTACATGTGTATAGGGGAAAACCAAAGAAAGGTAGAGGTGGGTCGAGAGATGCAAAGAGAGCAAGAGCTTCAAGTGAACAAGATTTTGATTATGAAGATGATCCTGACCTTACCTTGTGATTGAAAGTGCTGCTTCCATACCGAATAAATTGGCAGTTGTTGCTTTCCGGTTCCTCTCATTGAATGTATATATTCATCTAGTTTTTTGCCAATACATGGAAAGTTCTAATACTTGTGAATTTTGCACATTTGGGTGAACAAATGCTGCGTACTCAGGCTTAGTGCAAGACAGGCAGGATACAGCAAATTTTTCTTTGTACAAGTTTTTGCTGGCCAGTGATGATTTGCTTTTAAGCTTGTTCCTTCTAGCGTGATTTGTTAGTGTTGTAGCAATGCTGTACAGAACGAGAAAATGAAGTAAACTAATTTGAATTCTGATGCCTGTTAGTGTTGTAGCTACGCTGTGACGGCATGGTGGAGTGACCATTTGAACATTGTACCTTTGCAATGTGATGTTGCAGCTGCAACAGTGGCACTGATTGCAGGAGATATATGAATTTGCTCATCTGAACATTTAAAAACTTTATTCAACTAATCCAGATACATGAATTCATTTTTATCATAGGTCCAAAGTTCATTTGAAGGACTTTCTTGGTGGAGACTTAAATATCTTCCTGAGACAATAAATAAGGAGAAAAATAATGAATATGATGTAAACAATGTCTTTTTTCTTTAACTAGCAATTGCATTTTTTTTCTTTCAATATTCCCTATTTGATCGTCATAACTACAGAATGAAGAATCCCGAAAAATACTTAATTCCTCACTATTTTCGTTTTTTTTAGGTTTCATCCATAAATGTTTGGTATCCCTACCCCTATCCTCCTTTTCACAAAGGACTTTATTCCTAGAAGAAAGCCTATTTATCTTCCTCCCATCATCTATAACAAAAAAAAAAAAAATGTCGAAGAGAAGATATGAAGAATGATGACGCCTTCTTCAAAGATAATTAACCTCCTTCCTAAAGACTTAATCATTGAGTTGAAATTTATTTCTAACTAAATAATTCTAAAATAATTAGGATATTTTAATGGTTTATTATATTTCAAAAGTGATTTATTTGTGTTTGCTTTATTGTTAAGATATGTATCAATTATTTTTATTTGTTTAGTGAGTTATCATATGAAATATATATCTTGAATGTATTTTTAATATTCTTACAAATTTTGACCAATCAGCTTAATCCAAGCTTGAAGATAATAACCTATATCGTATCTAAAATTAGACATCTCGTCATTATTCATAAACTGCATGCAAAATTATTAAAATTAACCCCATGCATCACATGATTTTATAGTTAATATAAACGCGGATTCAGAAAATAAGATAGATAAATACTCTTAACACATTATTGTCCGAATTCCACATTCCTATAACCAAACCATGATAGAACAAAACAACACCTAAGGTTTCTATTATTAATGCATTATTATTCCTGGTATAACACTACTTTCACAACACGATAATGCATTCTTCTGTCCCTGCACGTAACCTTCTTACTGTTGCAGTATTA